>ERZ827168.329-NODE-329-length-81300-cov-22.866552_pt1 | contig 81300 bp, 68 predicted proteins | sample MGYA00519868_ERZ827168 | MGnify/ENA primary metagenome ERZ827168 (study PRJEB31778, sample SAMEA3449271) | human gut metagenome | biome: human gut; feature: human-associated habitat; material: faeces | place: United Kingdom | collected 2010/2012 ... | reverse complement strand
GCGCGTTGTCCACGGAGAACAGCCGCGAAACGAGATACACCGCAAGCGATACCCACACGAGCGAGAGAACGCCGGAGAGCCACGGTGTACCGGCACCGCCGCTGAACACGGTGCGGTACGCCGGATAGAGAAACCGACCGAGCGATATTTTCCAGTCCGCCACCGAGCCGGCGGCATAGCGGATATCTCCGGAAAGGAACATCTCGTTGAGCGAGTCGTGGCTGACGGTAAAATTGGTGAACGCATAGCCGTGCGCGAGCAGGCCAAAGAGAAAAACGGCGGCAAAGGAAGCAAGAAGCCGTTGGCGCTCACCGGTGATGCGAAGATGCGGCGCGCGGCGCAGCGCGGAAACAAATCTGGTCATGGCGGAAAAACCTCCCGCGGAAAGGCGGTCACGGATTCACAAAAAGGTGTTTGCGGTTGTTGAAATACGGAATATTGACAAAGAGCATGACGAGCGAACCGATGATGCTCCCGGCGACTTCGGCGGTAAAGACCGACTGGCCGATAATGATGCTTCCGATGAGCAGATAGAGCACCGTTACCGCGGTATTGACGATGTACATCAGATAATACATCATCGGGCCCTTGGCGCGGAACTTTGCCAGCGCTCTCTGCACGACCACCGCGTACACGGCGAGCGCAAGACAGACAACACCCATAACGATATCCAGCGGCTGCAGCGCGGGGAAGACGCGGTAGACCATTTCGGCGTTCCCCTCATAATACGCGCCGGTGAAGTACTTTCCGGCCGTTACCAGATTGACGAGCATACCGGCCCACAGCTGAAAATAGATGATGAACTTGAACCACTTCATGCCGCGCCGGGGTGCTGCGATGACGCCGAACGCGGCGGCGGGATCGGGCGTGCCCTGCGGCGGCATGGCCGGTTCAACAGGAACCACCGGCGCGGCGGGGAAGGACGGCGTGCCTTCCGGCGGCGCGGCGGAGGGGGCGGGGGCAAGATCGGCGCCGCATTCGGGACAGAATTTCGCCTGGTCGGGGATCTGCTTTCCGCAGAATCGGCAGTACATGGGGATTCCTCCTTCTGTTTATTTATATTTAATACGGGGTTTAATTCCATGTTCCTTCGTTGGCGGTGAAAAGCTCGGCAATGCGGTTTCGGAGCGGGGCAAGCTCCTCGCCCGCAAGCGCCGGATTTTTCCGGCAGAGCGCTTCGGCGGCGGACTGCGCCTCGTGCAGCATGTCCATGCTGCCAAGAAGGTCCTTGACGTGCATTTCCGGCAGACCGTGCTGGCGCGAGCCGAAAAAGTCACCGGGGCCGCGCAGCTCCAGATCGGCCTGCGCGATCTCAAAGCCGTTGTTCGTGCGCGTGAGCACGCGCAGCCGCTCTCTGGATTCTTCCGTCGGCGTATCGGACACGAGCACGCAGTAGCTCTTCGCCTTGCCGCGCCCGACGCGTCCGCGCAGCTGGTGGAGCTGCGATAGCCCGAACCGCTCGGCGTTTTCCACGACCATGAGCGTAGCGTTCGGCACGTCTACGCCGACCTCCACGACCGTCGTGGAAACAAGAATGTCCGTCTCCCCGGCGGCAAAGGCGGCCATGACCGCTTCCTTTTCCTTCGGCTTCATCCGCCCGTGGACACACGCGACGGTAAGATCGGGAAAGAGCTTTTGCAGCTCCTCGGCATGCTCCGAGGCCGACTTGAGCTTGCTCTCGCCCTCCTCGCCGTCCTCTACCTTCGGACAGACAACGAACACCTGATGGCCCTCTTCGACCTGCTTGCGGATAAACCCGTTCAGGCGGGCGCGGTAGCTTTCCGTTACGGCGAAGGTGTCCACCGTTTCGCGCCCCGGCGGCAGCTCGTCGAGCACGGAAACGTCGAGATCGCCATAGATCATCAGCGCGAGCGTGCGCGGGATGGGCGTGGCGGACATGACGAGAATGTGCGGCTGCGCGCCCTTTTCGCCGAGCGCGCCGCGCTGCTCCACGCCGAAGCGGTGCTGCTCGTCCGTGACGGCAAGACCGAGATTGTGAAAGCGCACGTCCTCCGTGAGCAGGGCGTGCGTGCCGACGGCGACATCGCACACGCCCTCCTCCAGCGCGGCTTTGACCGCGCTTTTTTCCTTTGCCTTCATCGAGCCGGTCAGAAGGCATACGCGGATGCCGAACGGCGCGAGAAAGCCCTGCAGGGTTTTTACATGCTGCTGCGCCAGAATCTCCGTCGGCGCCATGAAAGCGCTCTGGTATCCGGCCCGCTGTGCCGCCCACAAAAGCGCCGCCGCGACAAGCGTTTTGCCGCTGCCGACATCGCCCTGCAAAAGGCGCGACATCCGCTTGCCGGACGCCATATCGCGCAGCGCCTCGTCCGCGGCGCGCCGCTGCGCTCTCGTCGGCGAAAAGGGGAGAGCGGCATAAAACTCTTTAACGTCCGGCGTCGGGATACGCTCGCCGGGCACACTCTCGCGCTGTGCGCGCAGCCGCTGCGTGGCGCAGGAGAGAACGAAAAATTCTTCAAATGTCAGCCGCCGCCGCGCCAGAGCGAGCGTTTCCCAGTCCGGAGGAAAATGCACGTTCCGGTACGCAAAGCCGACCTTCGGCAGCGCATACTGTTCGGTGATCTCTGCGGGCAGAAGCTCCGGCAGCATATCGCCGCAGGCATCGAGCGCGCATTCCACGGCGCTCACGACGAGCTTATTCGATATCCCGTGCGTCAGCCGGTAGAGCGGCAGTATCCGCCCCGTGACGGTGCCCGCGCGGTCCTCCCGCTCAAAAACGGGGTTTGTGAACGTCTTGCGCAGCAGATTCCCGCCCGCTTTGCCGTAAAAGACATAGCTTTCGCCCGGAACGAGCTGGTCGCGGACATAGCTCTGGTTGAAGAATGTCACATCCGCGCTGCCGCTCTCGTCCACGATGCGCAGCTTCACGAGATCGAGCCCGCGCCGGACGCGCGTGAGGCGCGGCTCCGCTGCGACCATGGCGCGCACGCACGCCGTTTCGTCCAAGGCAAGCTCGGCGATGGGCCGCACGGCGGTGCGGTCCTCATAGGCGCGCGGGAAATAGTTGAGAAGATCGCCGAGCGTGTGCACGCCGAGACGCGCGAGAGCCTTCGCTCTCTGCTCGCCGACGCCTTTTATGTAACGGACATCCGTAGAAAGCTCCGGCACGTTCTTCTCTCCCTTCGTAGATTATTCCGCGAGCGTTTCCCACTCGGCGTAAAGCGTCCCGAGCGATTCCTCGGCGGCGTCTTTCTGCGCGCCGAGCTCGAGCAGCTTCTGGTAATCGGAGGCGTTTTTCTCCATTTCGGCCTCGATATCGCGCAGCGACGCCTCGGCGCGCTCAATGTCACGCTCGATCCTCTGGCGGCGGCGGTCGCGGTTCGGCTCGGTCTTTTTCTTCGGCTTCTCCTCGCGCGCGGCGCTCTTTGCGGCCTTTGCCGGCGGCTGGAGCGCTTCCTGCCGCGCCTTATATTCGCGCCACTCGGCAAAGCCGCCGCGGTAGTCCTCAATCTGCCCGTCGTGCAGACACCAGATGCGCGTGGCAAACTTCTCGATGAACCAGCGGTCGTGGCTCACGAAGAGCAGCGCCTCGCTGTAGTCCATGAGCGCGTCCTCCATCCACTCGCGCGAGAGAAGATCGAGATGGTTCGTCGGCTCGTCGAGCATGAGAAAATTGATGTCGTCCCGCATGAGAATGCAGAGCCGCAGACGGCTCTGCTCGCCGCCGGAGAGCACCGAAACGGTCTTGAACACATCCTCGCCCCGGAAGCCGAACGCCGCGAGACGGTTTCGCGCCGTCTGCGGATCGCACTTCGCCTCCCAGAGCATCGTGTCCACCATATTGCGCGAGGGATCGTCAAACCGCACGAGCTGCGGCAGGTACGCGCTCTTTACCGCGGGGCCGAGATGGATCCAGCCGCGGTCCGGCGTTTCCTCACCGGTGATGCAGCGGAGCAGCGTGGACTTGCCCGTGCCGTTGTCGCCGATGAGCGCGATGCGCTCGCCCGGCTCTATGAGCTCGTCGATGCCGGAGAAGAGCTTCTTCTCGCCGTAGGACTTCGCCACGTCCTCGAGCACAAGCACCTCGTCGCCGAAAAATTCCTTCTGCCGGAAGCGGACGGAGAGCTTTTTGTCCTCGCGCGGCCTTTCGGCGGTCTGGAGCCGCGCGATGCGCTTTTCCATGGAGAACGCGCGCTTGTGCAGCTTGTCCGCGCCCATGAACGCCCACAGATGCAGATCGTCCGCCGCCTTCTGCAGATGGGCGATCTCCTTTTGGCTTTTCTCATATTGCCTGCGCAGCTCCTCGTACCGGCGCTGCTTTTCCTCGGCATAGAACGTATAGTTGCCGTTATAAAACTCCGCCTTGCCGTTGACGATCTCAATGATCCGCTGCGCGACCTTGTCGAGAAACCAGCGGTCGTGCGATATGGCGAGCACCGTCCCCTTGAAGTGGAGCAGATAGTCCTCCAGCCACTCGGTCGCGTGCATGTCGAGATGGTTCGTCGGCTCGTCGAGCAGGAGAATGTCGGTGTCCTCCAGAATGAGGCGCGCTAAGTTGACGCGCGTTTTCTCGCCGCCGGAGAGCGAGTCGAAAAGCTGCCCGCGCATGGCAGGGGGGATGTCAAGTCCGTTGGCGACCTTGCTGCGGCGCACCTCGGCATCGTACCCGCCGAGCATTTCAAAGCGCGAGAGAAGCTCGTCGTATTCCGAGAGCAGCGCGCGGTCGCTTGATACCGCCATGAGCTCTTCAAGCTTTCGCATCCGCGCCTGCATCGCGTTGAGCCGCTCTTCCGCTGTGGCAAGCACGTCCTCCACGGTGTAGCCCGCCGGGTAGTGCGGGATCTGCGAAACAAGCCCCAGCCGCTTGCCGCGGGCAATGTCGATCTCGCCCTTGTCCTCGGTGAGCTCGCCGACCATCAAGCGGAAAAGTGTCGTTTTCCCCGTACCGTTGCGGCCGAGAATGCCGACGCGCTCGCCGTGCTGTACCTGAAACGTCAGCCCGTCGAGAATGTTGTTGTTGACCTCAAACGCCTTCGTGAGGTCCCGGACGGAAATATCAATCATCGGAATAATACTCCATTACAGTCTGTAATACGGAATTGGCGACGCCCCCGGCCTGCAGCAGTCCGCCGCCGCCGTGCTCGAGCATCACCGCAAACGCCACCGGCGCGTCGGTGCGCAGATACCCGACGAACCAGGCGTGCGTCGTGCCGTCGCCGACCTCCGCCGTGCCGCTCTTGGCACAGAGATCCAGCCCCGGAAACCGGTCGCGGCCATAGCCGTAGGCCACGTCGTAGCTCATGCACTCGCCGGTATACTCCGCCGTCTCCGCGTCCATGAGCACCGCGCCGCCGCCCACGCCGCCATGGGCGAGCGTCGGCGTAACGGCGGTGCCGCCGTTTGCAATGGCGGCGCACAGCCGCAGCATCGAATACGGCGTCACAAGATCGGTGTACTGCCCGATGCCGAGCCATGCCTCGTCGCTGCTGCCTGCTTCGGCGGTTTCGATCTTGCCGGAGGCCGTGGCCGCGCCGTCGAGCGTGAGAGACCCGGCCACGCCGAGCCGCTGCGCCGTTTTCACGATCGTCTCGCTGCCAAGCTCAAGCGAAAGCTCCCCAAACGCGCAGTTGCAGGAATTAGCGAGCGCCTGCTCGATCGTCTGCGGGCCGTGCCAGCCCGTGCATACGACCGTCCCGCCGGGGAGATCGAGATACTGATTGCAGGTGAACGTCTGTTCGGTGAGATCGGGGAGGTTTTCCACCGCGGCGATGAGCGTCACGAGCTTGAATACCGAGCCCGGCGTGAACGTGCCGAGCGTGCACCGGTTGATGAAAAGACCGTCGATGCTCGTGTCGGCCTCGCCGTTCGGATCGTAGGAAGGGGAGGAGACCATCGTTAAAATCTCACCGGTCTCGTAGTTCATCACGAGCACCGCGCCGCGGCGTCCCGCGAGCGCGTCCCACGCGGCGGTCTGCAGCCGTGTGTCGAGCGAAAGCGCGACTTCTGTGCCGCCGCCGGGCGTGCCGTAAACAAACGAGTAGCCCGCCAACTCATCGGCAAACGCGGAGATCGCGCCGCTGATGTATCCGCGGTAATCGCCGACGGCGTGGACGGAGGAGAGCCGCACGGCAGGATCGTCCGCGTAGCGCCACGCGCCGTTTTCGGTCTGCGCAAGAATGACGCCGTTGCGGTCGGTCAATGTGCTGCTTTTGAGCACGCCGTTTTGGTAAATGTGCTGATTGGCGCTGTAAGATGCCCAGTCGCTGCCGCAGAGAGCCAGCCGGACGACAAAAAAGCCCATGCCGAGCGCCAGCGCCGCCGCAAGCAGCAGCGCGATGGCGGAGCGGTGTTCAATGCGTTTCATTTCACCGCCTCCTTTTTCTTTTTGCCGCGGCGGGCGTTCTCAAAGCTCGTGCGCAGCGCAAAGCTGCCGCCGGAGCGCGTGTCTCCGGCCTTGATATACGCGAGCATGCCCCAGCAGGAGATGAGGCTCGACCCGCCCTTCGATACGAACGGGAACGTCACGCCCGTGAACGGCAGCAGATCGAGCGAGCCGAACACATTGAGCGCGAGCTGCGCCATGAAGATCGTGACCGTGGCGCAGGAGGCGATGACGTAATAGGAAGAGCGCCCGGCCGCCGCGCTGCGCACGGAGAACACCGCGAGCAGCAGCAGCGAAAGCACGCAGCACAGCGCGACGATGAGCCCCAGCTCTTCGCACACGACGCCGAACACCATGTCGGTGTTCGCGGCGAATATGTTTTTGAGCCAGCCCGCTCCCGCGCCGCGGCCAAAGAGACCGCCTGCGGCCGTCGCGGACATGGTGCGCACCTGCTGAAAGCCGGTGTTGAGAGGATCCTCCCACGCATGGCCCCAGGTGGCGAACCGCTGCGCCACATACGGCTTCACGGTCAGAACGAGCATCACCGCGAGCGCCGCGCCGCCGATGGCGAGAAAGAGCGTGGCAAAGCTCCCGGAGCGCATGAAGGATATAACGAGAAAGCACACGAAGAAAACGAGCGCCGTGCCGAAATCGCCCATGAGTGCCAGCGCGCCCACGCACACGGCGGAGAAGGCGATAAACAGGATAAGGTTGCGCCGCCGGAACAGACGGTCGAGCGTCGCCGCGCCCGCGTAGACGTAAGCGATCTTGACAAATTCCGAGGGCTGGAGCGTCTGCCCGGCAATGCTCAGCCAGTTTTTTGCGCCCCAGATCGTTTCGCTCAGCAGCAGATTGAGCGCGAGAAAGCCGAGCGCGGCAAACGCCATCGGCCAGCGCATCGCGCGCACCCGGTGCAGATCGCGCAGCCACACGCCGAGCGCAAAGAAAAGCGCGAGCGCCGCGAGAAACAGAAGACAATGCCGCCCCATGCCATCCGGTGCGGAGGATCCGGCGACGGAAAAGCCGACGCTCGTGAGGAAAAACGCGATCGTCTCCGGCTCAAATCCGCGCACGGAAATGCTGCGCATCACAAAATAGCAGAACCATTCCATGGCAATGAGCAGTCCGAACGAGAGCACGATGTAGGCGAGCGCCGCGCCGTCCGTCGTGAAGAAAAACTGGAAGAGCAGCACGAGCTGGAAGCATACGAGCAGAAGAAGCGTCACAGCCGGCTGCACCTTGTGCCCGGTCACGGGGCGCTTGCGCTGCAAGGTGGCGCGCTGCGCGTCGTCCAGCGCGAGAAAGTGCAGCTCCATTTTGCCGAGTTGGATCGTGTCCCCGCCATGGAGCGGCGCGTCGCCCGTGACGGCCTTGCCGTTCAGCCAGACGCCCCTGCCGCCGTCGAGCGCGGAGAGCGTCCACTCGCCCGCGCCGGAGCGCTGGATGGCGGCGTGGCTGCGCTCGATCCCCTCGCCGGTGAGCACGATGTCCGAGGCCTTCGCCCGACCGAGAATGCACTCCCAGTGCTCGATCGCGCGCGATGTGCCGTCCGGCAGCTCCAGATAGCCCCATACCTCCGGCACATACCTTTCGCTCAGCATCGAGCGCGCGCAGCGTGCCACGATCCAAACAGCGAAAAACGCGAGCACATACCCGGTGTATTGTAAAAAAGCGGTTTCTGTCATGCATTCGCTCCATAAAGACAATAATACAAAATATATTATATCATTTTTCTTGCCGCGAGAAAAGAGTTTTGCTATAATATCTGCGAACAAATCGCGCCTCGCGGCGGGAGGAACTGCCATGAACGGAAAATTTATCGTCATCGAAGGGCTGGACGGCTCGGGAAAAACCACGCAGCTGACGGCGCTTGCCCAAAACCTGCGCGCGCTCGGCTATGCCGTGGCGGAGACCGCGGAGCCGACGGCGAGCACGACCGGCGGGCTCGCGCGCGACGCGCTCTCCGGCTTCACGCCGCGCACCGGCGCGGAGATCGCGGCGCTCTTCATGGCCGACCGCGTGGCGCACAACGTAAATCCCATCAACGGCATTGGAAAGCTCCTCTCGGAGGGGCGCGTTGTCCTCTGCGACCGGTATTACTATTCCTCGCTCGCCTACCAGGGCACCGTGACCGACCCGGAATGGGTGTTCCGTATCAATATCGACTGCCCGGAGATCCGAAAGCCCGACCTCTGCGTGTTTCTTGATTTGGACGACGAGGAGTGCCTGCGCCGCATGGAGCAGGGGCGGTCTTACCGCGAGATCTACGAGAATGAAAATTCCCTGCTCGCCGTGCGCCGGCGGTATTATGAGATCTTCCGGCGGCTGGAGCATCGGGACAGGATCTGCATCGTGAACGCTGCCCGCACGCCCGAGGAGGTCGCCGCGGACGTGCTTTCCGCCGTAAAATCCGTGCTGGACTGATTTTTTGCATTGACAAGGCCGCGTACCCTGTGATATGATACTCGAGCGGTTTGGAGAAGTACCCAAGTGGCCGAAGGGGCTCCCCTGCTAAGGGAGTAGTCGGTGATGAGCCGAGCCCGGGTTCAAATCCCGGCTTCTCCGCCAAAAAGGAACGCCTTTTGCGAAAGCAAAAGGCGTTCTTTTTTTCGTCGGCGCTTATGCAGGATTAGATAACTTTTTCTTGCATTTTCCTTTCTGAGTATATATAATTTTCCCAGACACGAGGTCCGTAAACCTGATGAAATTATGCAATTTTATCGATCTGCGACATTGTGTCATTTTTGTATCAAGGGGGACAAACCGTGTCTCGTCTGAAAAAAGCCCTGTGCCTGTTTCTTTCGGTGGTTTTCCTGTTCCAGCTTTTGCCGGTAACGGCATTGGCGGCGGATGAGGATGCCTCCTATACGAACGAAAGCTTCCAGCCGGTGGATATGTCGGACGCCGTGGCGGCGGACGAGATCGCCGTGCTCGGGGAAGATACCTCCCTGCGCGAGGAGTTCACGAAACAGTATACGTTGGAAAACGGGGCCAAAATGGCGGTCGTGTACCCCAGCGCCGTGCATTACGAGGAGAACGGCGCGTGGCAGGACATCGACAACCGCCTGAACGAGACCACGGCCTCGTATACCGTGGCCGCGCATGCGGGCGTGCCGACCGGCGCGGTCGTGAGCGAGGAGCAGGGCGGCGGCATTACGGACGCTGCCGGAACGGCTTCCGTGGACGCAGCGCTGGACTACAGCGAAACGCTGGATATCACCGAACCGGCGCTGCGCAACGCCGCGGGAGCGCTCTCCGTGACGTTCCCCACGTCGCTCACGGATACGAACCGCATCGCCGTGACGCACCGCGGATATACCCTGTACTTCCGTCCGGACGGCGCGTCGTCGTCGCCCGCGGTATCGTCCGCGCCGGAAACGCCCGCGGGCGCGAATGCTCGCATGACCGCCGTGCATACCGAAAGCAGCGTCACCTATGCGGGCGTATACGGCGGCGCGGACATCCGTTACGACCTCCAGAGCAACTCTCTCAAAGAAAGCTATATCCTCCAAAGTTTGGCTTCTACGTCGGAAGTGTACTCCTCCACCATCGCGGCGCCGGGACTCACGCCCAAGCTCCACGAGGACGGCAGCATCGACTTCACGGACGAGAACGGCGAGATCGTTTTCTATATCCCGCCCTCGTACCTCTACGACGCGGACGGGCTCATCGGCAATGTCGCGGTCGAGCTGTATACGCTCAACACCGGCGAATATGCCATGGTCTGCCGCCCGGACCATGACTGGCTTTCCGACTCTGCGCGCAGCTGGCCCGTGACGCTCGACCCCACGATCTATACCATGCTCAGCACCTCCAGCTTCGAGGACTGCTATGTCACTACTGCCGGAGCGCGCTACTCTTATCCCTATACGAATAATCTTATCGTCGGCAACGCCGGAACGAGCGGCACCTGCCGCACGTTCATCCGCATCAATGACCTGCCCTCCATCGGCAGCTCGGACGTCATTATAAGCGCCAAGCTGCACTATTACTGCGAGTTCAGCTCCAAGGTCCCCGGCACGCTCGAGAGCAGCATCTATCCGGTCTCCGCCGCCGAACGGCTCGACTATACGGATATCTCCTGGAACAATCAGCCCGCCTGCGACGAGACGGCGCTCGACTTCAAGCTCAACAACAACCGGCGCATGGGCTATAACATCTTCGACATCACCCGCGCGGCGCGCGGGTGGTACGCCGGAGAGCTCAACAACGGACTTATGATAAAGTCCATGGACGAGAGCACCTACTGCTGGTATTACTACTACGCAAAGGAAAACAGCGGCAACAACCGCTATCCCAAGCTGGAGATCTTCTACATCAACACGAGCGGCCTCGAAGAGTGCTGGGATTACACATCCCAGAGCCTCGGCCGTGCGGGCACGGCGTATGTGCAGGACTTCTCGGGCAACTACCTTCTCAGCCGCACGGACATGGGCTACGGCGGCAGCCGGATGAGCGCCGCGCCGGGCTTCTGCTACAGTCTCGCCGCCAGAGCAAATGATATTGGATACGGCTACGGCTGGCGCAGCAACTACGCGCAGAGCATCGAGGCATGCACCGTCTCCGGCACGAGCTATTACCGCTGGACGGACGGGGACGGCACGGAGAAGTACTTTGTCTCCGCGAACGGCGTATGGAAGGACGAGCTGGGGTACGGGTATACCCTGACGGTCTCCGACAGCGGATACACCATCACGGACAAGAAGAGCAACACCATGGAGTTCTCGTCCGCGGGACAGCTCGCCGCCGTAAAGGACGCCTACGGGAACGCCATAAGCATCACGTCAGACGGCAGCCGCGTTACGGCCCTCACGGACGGCGCGGGGCGGCACTATGCCTTCGCCTATTCGGACGGCCGCCTCACGCAGCTCACCTATACCGGCGCGGGTTCGGACGCCATCGAGACGGTGACGTATGCGTATACCGCGGCGGGCGACCTCGCCTCCGTTACCTATCATGACGGGGAGAGTGTAACGTACGCTTGGGACGGCGCGCACATCATGACCTCCGCTTCAGACATCGAGAACGCGGACGGCAGCCGCGATACGCTCTCCGTCTCGTGCTCGTCCGCCAGCCCCGCGCGCACGACGGCGCTTTCGTATATGTCCAAAAACACGAGTGTAACGTCTCTCACATTCGCCTACGGCGACAACACGACGAAGGTGACGGACAACCTCGGGCGGTACGTCATCTACCAGTTCAACAACTTCGGCAACACGACGGCGGTGTACAACAGCGCGGGACAGGCGCTGTATGGGCGGTACGCGCAGGACGAGAGCGCCTCGAACCGCGCCAACCAGCTGCTTTCGAGCTCCCGCCTCCAGAGCGCGTACCGGACAGGGGACACCACGTCCGTAACGGTGCAGATCGGGGACACGTCCGAGACGATCTCGCTCGTGGACCACGTCAACCTCCTCTCGAACGGCGACATCTCCGCAGACATCTCCGGCACATGGACCGGCACGGCAACAAGCGGCACAGACGGAGCGGTGAACGTGGAAAACGCCGCAGGGGAGACCCGCGGCGGACTGGATACGAACGCGCTGCACCTGACGGGCAAGGGGATGGTCTCGAAGCGGTATACGCAGACGGTGACGGTCTCCGGCACGGCGGGGGATATCTTCACGTTCGGCGGCTGGGCGAAGGCGGCGACCGTTCCTCTGGACAGCGCGTCCATGGAGACCCGGACGGACTACCCGCGCCGGGCGGGCATTGCGGTAACGCTCTATAACGGCACGACCGCCGCTGGAACGAGCTACGTCCCCGTGAATGAGGACGTGCATTACTGGCAGTTCCTCTCCGGTAAGCTCACTGCCACCGGCGACTATACGAGCGTGGAATATGCGTTCGTCTATGAGAACAACGGGAACGAAGCGTGGTTCGACGGCGCGCAGCTCTTCCGCGAACCGTTCGACTATGTGTATACCTACGACGATGACGGCAATCTCACGTCCGTAAAGAATCCGGACGGCACGACGACCACGTATACCTACGTCGAGGGTACGAGCGATGTGGCGACGATCACGATGCCGGGCGGCGGGCAGTATTCGTATACCTATAACGATAACCACCAGCTGACACGCTCGATTACGGCCACCGGCTTGCAGACGGACTACGGGTACGACGCCTACGGCAACAGCACGAGCGTGACGATCCGGCCGCAGAACGACACGGGCGCGGCGATCCGTTCGGACAGCACCTACACCGCGGACGGAAACATGCTCGCCTCCACGACCGGCGGCGACCGGAACACCGTCACCTACACGAACGACACGGATCGTTCCATAGTGACCGCCGTAACAGACGCCAAAAACGCCGTAACGAGCTACAGCTACGATTCGATGCGGCGGCAGACGGGCGTTACCGGTGCGGACGGCAGCAGCGTTTCGAGCGTGTATGCGGATGACTACCTGACCTCGCTCTCGCACTCGGGCGGAGATTCCTCCACAACGTACAACTTCTCGTATGGCGTTGCCGGACTTTCCACGGCGGTAAAGATAGGCGAGACATGGACGCTGGTATCCAATTCGTACAACACCGGCGCGTGGACGCTGGCGCAGCAGCTTTACGGCAACGGCCTCTGGTGGAAATACGACTACGACGCGCAGACGGACGATCTGCTCCGGCGGTATACGAATCTTTCGGATACCGGCGGCATTGGCTATGCGTATACTTACGATTCCCGCGGGCAGATAAGCAAGATAGAGAAGAAATCTCTCACGCTCGAAAACGGCGCGATAACGGGCGAAACGCTCGTGACGGCGGAGTACTACGGCTATGACGCCATGGACCGCCTGACGCGCATCGTCGTGACGGACGGGACGAACCTCATCTCGGATATCGCGTGGACGTACGACGCCGACCAGAACGTCACGGCGATAACCACGCGCGTAAACAACAACGGCACGCTGCGGACGGATACTTACGCTTACTCGTATGACGATGACCATCGTCCGACTAACACAACCTACGGCAGCGTTTCGGAATCCATAACGTACGACGGCTACAGCCGCGTAACGGGCAAGACCGTCCAGAACAGCGGAAATACCGTTCTCTCCACGTCCTATGCCTACCGCGACATAGACGCCGAGCATACGACGACGCAGGTCTCGTCCCTGACGAGCAGCTTCGGCGGGAACACGATCTCGCACTCGTATACCTACGATGCGAACGGCAATATCCTAAGCGACGGCACAACGACCTACGCCTACGACAGCCTGAACCAGCTCGTCTGGGAGCACAATACCGCGGCGGGCAAGGCGTGGAACTATGCCTACGACCTCGGCGGGAACATTCTCTCCAAGACGGAGTACGACTACGCGGACGGGCAGACGTCCAACCCCGTCACGGTAAGCTATACCTACGGCGACGCCGCATGGCGCGATCTGCTCACTGCCTACAACGGCGAAGCGATAACCTACGACGGCGTAGGGAACCCAACGAACTACCGCGGCTGGGGGATGAGCTGGCAGGGCGGGCGGCAGCTTGCGTCCATGCAGAAGGACGGCACGACGCTCTCCTTCTCGTACAACGATGCCGGACTGCGCACCGAAAAGACGGTGAACGGCAGCACCCGCCGCTACATCTGGAACAGCAGCCAACTCATGGCGGACGTGGGCGCGAGCGATGCATTCTACTTCCATTACAGCTCCGGCGGCGAGCTGATAGGCTATACCTATAAAACCGCCGAAGCGGAAACGGAATGTATCCTCGTAAAGAACCAGCAGGGCGACGTGGAGCGCGTGATCTCCGCCGACGGAACAGTCCTCGCCGCCTACACCTACGACGCCTGGGGCAACGTCCTGACATCCGAAGGCTCCCTCGCCACATCCAACCCCATCCGCTACAGAGGCTACTACTTCGACACCGAAACAAGCCTCTACTATGTATCCAGCCGTTATTACGATCCTGAGATTGGTAGGTTTATTAACTCAGACGATATAGACTATCTCGGTGCAGATGGTAGCCCGTTAAGTTATAATCTGTTTGCGTATTGCATGAATAACCCGGTTAACCGTTTTGATGTTAACGGCAACTGGTCTATGCCTAATTGGTTAAAAGTAACGGTTGGTGCTGTTGCTCTCGCAGGGGCTATAGCATTAACAGTAGCGACAGGCGGCGGTGCTGCAGCGGTAGCTGTAGGTGTTGCAAAGGTTGTTGGTAGTGTAGTTCTTAGTACCGCAGTTAGTGCTGGCGCAGGATATTTAAACAACGGCAAGCAAGGAGCTATTGATGGTGCTTGTAACGGATTCATGTTCGGCAGTCTGTCAGCCTTAGGAGGAGCAGCATTCAAATATGCCAAAGTTCACTCAGCTACCACGGGCTCACCTAATTCGATGGGTAAAGCCGGAGAAAGGATGGTTGGAATTGATCAATCTGCAAAAAAGCCAATACAAATTAATGGTCGAACTCGGATTCCTGACGCGATGACAGATACAACGCTTACAGAAGTAAAAAATGTGAAATATATTTCTAACACACAACAGTTGCGTGATTTTGCTGCATTTGCGAATGACACAGGTCGATCGTTAGAATTATGGGTTCGGCCAACAACCCGCATAGCAAAAACAGTGATTGATGCTGGGTGGCATATAAATTACCTTTGGTGAAACGAGGAATGACGAATGTTGAACTACAGCAAAATGTTAATTGCCAGTATTGAACGTGAAAAAAGAGGGCTGGATTATATTTATCCGAAGGCGGACAAGGAATTGCTGTATAAATTATTAGATGAGATCAATCGCTATGCGGGTACTGATTATCACTATCTTGCGGAGTTGGATGCGTTCAATATCCCTGGCGCTGGAAGTATTGTTGCTAAATACATCACAGAATTTTCGTCAGAAGGTGTGAAAGCATATTTGATCCCGCAAATGGTATCGGATAAAATAAAAGACTGTGATACGCTGGTCTTTCAATTGTATATGCAGTTCAGATCGTCCGATAAATATATCGCCAAGCCCGGAGAACCGGCACCGGCACATATTTACGTTAGATATGATGATGCATTTAGAAAATTGAAGCCAAAAAGACTTGCGAAAAATCTGATAGAGCTTGCACATAGCCCGCGGGATGCATTTTATTTACCTTTCACGATGCGGATGCTTGCCTCTTGGATGATGCCGGAAATGAAGGGTTTGTTATTATCTTATTGTGCTAAAGATTCCTTTTCAGCGTATGATGTTGGAATTTATGACGACAAACAACAATATTTCCCGCCATTAGAATTTATGAAACGAGAACTGGCATTTACAGCTATCTATGGATTGAAATATTATCCATCAGAAGAAGTAAGGGATGTTATCACATCTTTGGCAACTAGCGCGGATAAAGACATTAAATTAGCGGCCAAACGAACTCTAATAGCGCTAACAAAATAATTCGTACATCACCAGCAAGCATTGCCGTTGTGATACTGCGGCACTTGTCAGAAATATTCCTGAAACCTATATGGGATTGGGATCATCCCAAAAACTTGCCTTTTGTCCCCCAAAGGCGATGCTTGCTGGTACATAGCGGATAGCCCGTGATATGTAAACATTCTGTGCAAAAGTTCCTAACAGTATGCTTAATCAACTGTACACGGGAGGAGTTGACACAAGCATATTCCGCGCAGGCACTTTGACTGTTTATGGGGATCAGCTTGGAGCATTTAACCAAGCTGTTAGCGGAACGATTAAATTTATGTCATAAGGAGGCGAATGTTATGAATAGATCTCCAGATGTTGAAGTAATATTTGAATTCAATGGCACGAGAAAGAATCCTGCAAATGATGGCTACAGACCAGCGCACTCAGTGATGGATGATTATTTAACCACAGGTATTCACCATTACTATAGTGTCGAGTCCGTCCCTCCAAATGGAACAGCAAAGGGTACAATCACATTTTTGTCTCCCGAATCGTATCCGCATTGTTTATGGATTGGAAAAAAGATTAGCATACAAGAAGGTGCCCGTATTGTCGGATATGCTACTATCACTAGTATTTATAACCCATTATTGCGCTTAGAAAATCAAGGATGACCTATACCAACAAGCATCGCCTTTTAGAAATAAAAGGCAGGAAACTGGGATGATCCAAAGCCCTTAGACATACCTTGACGAGATCCGGCTATTCCAAAACGCTATGACGCTGAGCGATCCCGAAGCGGCTTCCGGTGCAAAAACGGCTGTGTCAATCTGAAAAGCCCATAAAGCAACAGCAGCCCCAGCTTTGTAGCCGGGGCTGCTGTTGTCATATCGTTTTCTTATTCCATGCCCGGCACTTTCGGGAGTGTGGCGATGCTCTGCGCAAGCTCGGCGTCGGTGGGGATGTAGTCGGTCATCTTGCCGTCGTTGAACGCCTGATAGACGGTCATGTCGAAGTAGCCTGTGCCGGGATTGAGCAGCGGCGCGGGCTTATTCTTCATGTCCGCGCGGAGATTGTACCATGCCTGCGGCATATCGGCTTCGTCGAGATAGATCTTGTAGGGGATGTTCCGGTTTTCCATGGTGTTTTGCTCCTTTTCTGTCAGTTTTCTTTTTGGAGCAGAGACGGGAAAAAGAAAAAGCTCTTGTCTCTGCAAATGCAGGGACAAGAGCTTGGATAAACTCCTGCGGTACCACCCGGCTTGACGCTTTCGCGCCCACTTAAACGCACACTTCATGCGCCGGCCTTAGGATAACGGACAGCCAACTCCGTCGCCCATACTCGGGATACGCTCCCTTTCTGTTTGCCCTCGCAAGGCCATTCACCCGCGGAAACTTCTTACCGCATTCACACCATCGGCGGCTCTCTGAAAGACGTCTCATTGGTGGGCTGCTTATCTTGCTCTTCGGTTTGATGGACAAACTTTAACACCTAAAAGCGATAAAGTCGGCGCCCGTTTTGAAAAAAATTCAATCCAGCGTGATGCCGTTGATCTCCTCCGTCAGCGCGGCGATCTCGTCGATGATACCGGAGATGTAGGCGATCGTGTGCTCAAGCGCGTCCGGCGTGGAGAGGTCGATGCCTGCAATGGCGGCGAGACCGAGCGGATCGCGCGTGCTGCCGGCTTCGAGCATCGCGCGCCAGCGCGCCACGGCGCTCTCGCCCTCGGCGGCGATGTTGAGCGCGGCCTGCGTTGCGAGCGTGAGACCGGCGCTGTAGGTGTAGGAATAGAGCCCCATGTAATAGTGCGGCTGACGCATCCAGGTGAGCTCGCAGCCCTCGGTCAGCTCCACGGCATCGCCCCAGAACGTTTCGAGATTCTTGCGGAAAATGCCGGAGAGCGTTTCGGCGTTCACCGCGCCGCCCTGCTCGATGATGTTCATCGCCTCGCGCTGGTACCATGCCTCGCGCAGGTGCGTGACGAAGTTGTGGTAGTAGGTATGCCCGATGAGCGAGGAGAGCACCCAGCGGCGGAAGCGCTTGTCGGTGTTCTTGCGCAGGAGATCCTGCGCGAGCAGCAGCTCGTTCATCGTGGAGGGCGCTTCAATGAGATAGCCGGAGACGTTCGTATCGAAGAGCGACTGCGCGCCGTTGCACAGCCGGAAGTGTCCGGCATGGCCGAGCTCGTGCGCAATCGTGAACACGTCTGCCATGCGGTTGTTCCAGCTGAGCAGAATGTAGGAATTGCAGCCGTAGGGCGAGGAGCAGAAGCCGCCCGTCTCCTTGCCGACGTTGCGGGCAAAGTCGATCCAGCGCTTATCGTACGCCTCGTCCACCATGTCGGCGTAGTCCTGTCCGAGAACGGAGAGCGCGCTGCGGACGTATTCGCGCGATTCCCCGATCGTGACGCGCGGGTCAAACTCCGCGTCGAGCGGCAGCTTGAGATCGGCGAAGGTCACGCGGTCGAGCTTGTTCATCTTCCCGACGAGGCGGGCGTACCTGCGCATCGCGGGCGCGAGCTTTTCGGTGATGAGGTCGATCTGCCGGTCGTACATCTCGCGCGTGACGTGGTCGGTGAAGAGGTCGGCTTCAAACATGTCGGCAAAGCCGCGCTGCTTGGCCATAATGCGCTGCTGCGTGAGATAGGTGTTGTAGGTGGCGGCGGTCGTGTTCTCGTATTCCCGGAGCTTATCGGAGAACGCGCGGAACGCCGCGCGGCGCACGTCCGTGTCGGCCTCGTATTCATACTCGTCCTCGAAGAGGGAGTAGCCGAGCGGGTATTCCCTGCCGTTCACGGTGAAGGAGCCGAACTTCATATCGGCGAGCTTCGTCATGTGGTAAATGTCGTAGGGCGCGTTGAATACCGGACGGAGTGCGGCGAGGACCTTTTCGGTCTCAGCGCTGAGACGGTGCGGCTTCTCGCGGAGGATCTCCGCAAGATAATGCTTCGCGCGCCCGGTCTTGTCCATGGCGGCGCGGATGAGCTCTTCGGGCGCGTCGGCGATCTCGCTCTCGATGAACGAGAGGCGGCTTCCGATCTCGGCGGCGAGCGCGGTCATCTTCGCGTCCTTCTTCTGCGCCTCGGTATCGGTATAGTCTACGGAAACGGCGAGACTCGTGTAGCTCGTCGTCTGGTAGAGCAGGATCTCCAGCTCCTCATAGAGCGCAAGGCATTCGGCGATGCTCTCCGGCGTGGTGAGAGCGTTTTTGTACGTTTTCTCCAGCGTGTCGGCAAGCGCCTTTGCTTTTTCGACCGCCGCCTCAAAATCGGCTTCCGCTGCGAAGATCAGGGAGAGATCCCATGTCTCGTTGACCGGTACGTCTTTTCTGGCGTTGAGCTTCAAGTGCGTGTCCTCCTTACGGCTTTTTAAATTCAAATCCACTCTATGCCCTGCGGCGGGTTTTGTCAACGCACATTTTTGCGGCCGGATTTGTTTACAAACGACGAAAACGGCGCTGTACTTTTTGCAAAAGCACTTCCAAAGGATGTGATCGGCTCATGGGTGCGCTGCGCGAGGACGCGAAGTATATCTATACCCGCGCGATCGAAGCCGTGCTGCCGGATGAAGCCGTCCGGCGCGCGCTCGACGGGGCGGACTTTCCGGGGCGCGTGATCCTCGTCGCTGCGGGAAAGGCGGCGTGGCGCATGGCGTCGGCGGCGGTGTCGGCGCTCGGCGAGCGGATCGATACCGGCATCGTCATCACGAAATACGGCCATGCGCAGGGGACGATCCCCGGCGTTGTCTGCCGCGAGGCGGGACACCCCGTGCCGGACGAAAACTCGTTCTCCGCCGCGCGCGAGGCGCTCGCGCTCACCGAAAATCTCACGGCGGACGACACGGTGCTCTTTCTTCTCTCCGGCGGGGGCAGCGCGCTTTTTGAAAGCCCGCTCGTTTCGGGCGCGGAATTGCAGGACATCACCGCGCAGCTTCTCGCCTGCGGTGCGGACATCGTGGAGATCAACACGATCCGCAAACGCCTCTCGGCGGTGAAGGGCGGCCGGTTCGCGCGTCATTGCGCCCCGGCGCATGTGTTTGCCGTGATATTGAGCGATATCGTCGGCGACCCGGTGGATATGATCGCCTCGGGTCCGGTATCGCCGGACTCGTCCACGTGCGCGGATGCGCTCGCCGCCGCGGAAAAGTACGCTCTCCGGCTGAGCGATACCGCGCGGGGACTCCTCGCGCAGGAGACGCCGAAAACGGCGGACAACGTGACGGTGCGCGTCACCGGCAGCGTCCGCGAGCTGTGCGCCGCCGCGGCAAAAGCCTGCCGCGATCTTGGGTATACGCCGGAAATTCTTACCGACTGTGAGCAGGGCGTCGCCCGCGAGGTCGGCGCGCGCCTCGGCGCGCTCGCGCGGGAGAACGCGTCCTGCGGCACGCCGCGGGCCTTTATCCTCGGCGGCGAAACGGTCGTCCGGCTCACCGGGAACGGCAAGGGCGGGCGCAACCAGGAGCTCCCGCTCGCTGCCGCCGCGGAGATCGCGGGGGCAGAAAACGTCGTCGTATTCTCCGTCGGCTCGGACGGCACGGACGGCCCGACGGACGCCGCGGGCGGCCTCGCGGACGGCGGCACGGTTGAGCGCCTTGCCGCGGCAGGAAAGACCGTGGCGGACGTGCTCCAAAATAACGACGCCTACCACGTGCTGCGCGACACCGGCGATCTCATCATCACCGGCCCCACGGGTACGAATGTGAACGACTTCGCCGCGGCGCTCGTCCGCTGAAACAAAATATTGACCTCCTAATCTGGTTATATAAAAATATCGCTATTTGGTAATTGCGTATAACCAGATTTGCTTATACACTGGACATAGAAACCAATGATTCCGGGAGGTCGATTCCATTGAACGGTAAAACAAAACAGATCGTAACGGCGGCGCTTTTCGCCGCGCTCGCGTGTGTGGCGACGATGGTCATCAAGATCCCTTCGCCGATGGACGGGTATCTGAATCTCGGCGACTGCGTGGTGCTCGCCGCCGGGTGGCTGCTCGCGCCCGGCTACGGCTTTCTCGCCGCGGGGCTCGGCTCGGGGCTGGCGGACCTCTTTTCGGGGTATGTCGCCTATGCGCCCGCAACGTTTGCCATCAAGGGGCTCATGGCGCTCATCGCCTTTTACGGCTTCAAGGCGCTCAGCGCGAAGACCGGCAACCTGACGGCGCGCATTTTGAGCGGCGCGGCGGCGGAGTTGTGGATGGTGCTCGGCTACTATCTTTTTGAGGGCTGCCTGTACGGCTTCGTGCCGTCGGCGGTGAACATTCCGGCCAACGGTGTGCAGGGCGCGGCGGGACTTATCCTCGGCGTGCTGCTTGTGAAGGCGCTGGAAAAGAGCCGTGTTATCAAACAGGCGTAAAGGAGGAAAAATATGACGGTATATGAACAGACGGCGGCGGCCGCTGCCGAGATCTGCGAAAGGGCGCACCTGCAGCCGGGAAGCATCCTTGTGGTGGGCTGCTCCACGAGCGAGGTCGTCGGCTCGAAGATCGGCACAAACTCCAGCGTCGAAACGGCGGGGGAGATCGCCCGCGCGCTTCTTGACGTGACGGGAAGCCGCGGTGTTTTCCTTGCGGTGCAGTGCTGCGAGCACTTGAACCGCGCCATCATCACCGAGCGCGCGGCGGTGCCGGGCGCGGAGATCGTGAACGTTGTCCCGCAGCCGAAGGCGGGCGGCTCGCTTGCCACGCAGGTGTACGCCGCGCTCAAAGAACCCGTCGCGCTTGAGGAGATCAAGGCGGACGCCGGGCTCGATATCGGTCTCACGCTCATCGGCATGCACCTCAAAAAGGTCGCGGTGCCGGTGCGGCTCGAAAACCACACGATCGGCGCGGCGATGGTCGTCGCGGCGCGCACGCGCCCCAAATTCATCGGCGGCGCGAGAGCGGTGTACGACGAGACCATGCTGTAATTGAAACAATTATTAAAAGGCAAAGGCAGACGATGAAAAACGTCTGCCTTTGCTTTTTTAACGGCAGAAAAGGGTGCAGAAGGCAATAAAACGACTGTGGTTCCGGCAACAGACAGACCCGGAGCCTTATGCTATCCTTTTGGTTAGACAATGCTAACCGAAAGGAACGATGAACCCCTTGCTCCGCAAACTTCGCGCCACACCGTTTGTGGCACTGCTCATTTTTGTCCCGCTCGCTGCGGCGGCGCTCAGCCTGTCCGTCGGGCGGTACGCCGTGCATCTCGGCGACGCGCTGGAGATTATTTTCCGCGTGGTAAAGCGCGGGTACGCAGCGGCGGCGTCGGTCGATCCGCAGGAACGCATCATCATCGGCGTGCGTCTGCCGCGTGTGCTGCTCGGATTGCTGGTAGGCGGCGGGCTGTCCGTGGCCGGAGCCGGGATGCAGGCGCTGCTCTCGAATCCGCTGGTATCCCCGGATACGCTGGGCGTAGCGTCCGGCGCGTGCTTCGGCGCGGCGCTCGCGCTGATACTCAACGGCGGGCTCGTGGCTGTACAGCTTACGGCGATGGCGTTCGGCGTCGTTGCCATGCTGATCACCTACAAAGCCGGAAAGAACCGCCGGGAGACCTCCATCATCATGCTCGTGCTGGCGGGCATGGTGGTCAATTCGCTCTTTCAGGCGTTCGTCAGCCTGATAAAGTATACGGCCGATTCCGAGGACAAGCTGCCGGAGATCACCTACTGGCTGCTCGGCAGTCTGAACGGCGCAACGTGGAAGGGGCTGCGGCTGGGTATGCCGGTCATTCTCGCCGGTACGCTCGTGCTGATCATGCTTCGCTGGAAGTGCAACGTTCTGACGCTCTCGGACGATGAAGCGCGCTCTCTCGGCGTGGATCTCAAAAAGATCCGCGCACTGATCATCGTCGCGGCTACGGCGGTGATCGCCTCGTGCGTGTCCATGTGCGGGCAGGTCGGCTGGGTCGGCCTTGTCGTTCCGCACGCCTGCCGGATGCTCTTCGGCAGCGACAACCGGCGCGTGATCCCCGCCAGTGCGAGCATCGGCGCGGCGTTCATGCTCCTGCTCGACACCGTGGCACGCAGCGCGTCGGAATCGGAGATCCCGATCTCCATTCTCACGGCGGTCATCGGTGCGCCCATTTTCATTGCGCTTTTGAAAAAGACGGGAGGGAGCTGGCGATGACCTTTGAAGTGAGAAACGGCTGCTTCGGCTATAAGAAGACTGTGCCCATACTGAAAAACATCTCGTTTTGCGTAGAGAGCCGTCAGGTCCTGGCGGTCCTGGGGCCGAACGGCGTCGGCAAGACAACGCTGCTGCGCAGCATGATGGGAATGCTGCCGTGGACGTCCGGCGGGAGCTTTCTGGACGGGGAGAACATCCGGGACATGACGCCGGGCCGCCTCTGGCGGGAGATGGCGTATGTACCGCAGGCAAAATCCTTCCCCTTCGCCTTCACAGTGGAGGAAATGATCCTTTTGGGACGCAGCAGCCGCATCGGTACGTTCGGAACGCCGGAAAAGGCGGACCGTGAGCGGTGCGAGCGCGCCATGGAGGAGCTTGGCATCGCGCATATGCGCCGCAAGCTCTGCAACCAGATCAGCGGCGGCGAGCTGCAGATGGTGCTGATCGCCCGCGCGCTGTGCGCCGAGCCGAAGCTCCTTGTGCTGGATGAGCCGGAATCCAATCTGGATTTCCGCAACCAGCTCATCATTCTTGAAACGATTCGCCGTCTTTCCCGCGAAGAGGGACTGTGCTGCATCTTCAACACGCATTATCCCGGCCACGCGCTGCGCATCTCCGACCGGGCGCTCGTCCTCTCACGCGAGGGTACGGCAGACTTCGGCGAGCCCTCGGAGGTCATCACGCGCGAGATCATGGGGCGCGTGTTCAAGGTCAACGTCGATATCGTCGATGCGCAGTACGACGGCATGGACTATCAGGCTATCACGGCCATTTCCCTGTGCAATACGTAAGTGTTTTGGTCCGAAGGACTTAAAATATAAATTTTTTCAGGAGGAATCCAATGAAACGCATTTTATCCCTTTTTCTGGCGGCACTGATGGTGCTGTCGCTCGCGGCCTGCGGCGCAGAGCCCGCTGCGCCCGAGGCAAGTGAAGAACCGGCCGTGACCGAGGCCCCGGTCGAAGAGCCCACTGCGGCTGAGACCCCGGCGGAGGAGCCGGCGTCGTCCGGCACGCATATCGTGGTGGACTTCAAGGGCGAGGAGACCGAAGTGCCCGACGAGATCGACCGCGTCGTGATCCTCGGGCCGCTGCCCGCCGCTACAGTCTACGCCGTGTTCATGGGCGGTGACATCAGCAAGCTCGTGGGCGTTACGCCGGATCTGAAAAACGGCGTGGAATACTCGGTGTTCGCCAAGTACTGCCCGGAGATCATGGACGTCTCCAGCGATTTTTACGCCGGCGGCCAGCTGAACATGGAAGAGCTCGTAAAGCTCGATCCTGATGTGGTGTTCTACCACAGCGAGTCGGACGCCGAGCCGATCCGTCAGGCGGGCATCCCCGCCGTGGCTCTCACGCATCCCAATAAGGGCGGCAGCGCCTCCCCGCTCGAAACGCTCCGCTCCTGGATGGACACCTATGCCCAGACGTTCCGGATGACCTCTTCCGCGCAGGACATCATTGCCTACGGCGAGGAAGTGGAATCGGAGATCCGCAGCCGCATTGAAGCCAATCCCACGGAGAGCGTGGAAAAGTATCTCTATATCAATACCTACAGCGATTCCGGCCTTGTGATCGCGGGCGCGAAGAGCTTTGCGGCGTGGTGGACGGATCTGCTCGGCGCGGAAAACCTCGGCGCGCGTGCCACGAACTCCTCCGTCAACATGGAGCAGATCTATGAGTGGAACCCCGACAAGATCTTCATTCTGACGTTCTCGGACAAGACCCCGGCGGACATTTACAACAACACGGTGGGCGAGGACGACTGGAGCGGTATCACGGCCGTGAAGGAAGAGCAGGTCTTCAAGTATCCCTTCGGCATGCACCGCTGGTGGCCGCCGTGCACGGATACGCCGCTTGCGATGTGGTGGTCGGCGAAGACGGCCTATCCGGAGCTCTTCACAGACGTCGATATGGACGCCATGGTCAAGGAGTATTACCAGAAGTGGTACGGCATGGAGCTGACCGATGAGGACGTCGCCAACATTCTCACGGCTCCGGCGCAGACCTACCGGCACTACTGATATGAAGCGCGGACAGGTTTTCACCTTCGCCGGGACAAATGCGCCCCGCGCGGGCATGACGATCTCCGAGACGCTCTTCATGTCTCCGGAGGAGCATGCCACGATCTTCTCGATCGCCGCTGGCACCGATATCAGCGAGGAGTTTTATCCGCATCCGTATCTCTATCTGTCGCTCTCGGGCGAGACGCGCGTAGAAGCACCTTCGCTCCGCGTTCTGCCGGAAGGCAGCGCGCTGCTGATCCCGCAGAAGACGCCGTTTCGCGTGCTGGCGCAGGATCCCTGCGTATTTCTTGAAATTGAAGCAAAGGAAGGATTTTGTATGAACCTTATCAAAACGGACGAAGTATTTGCCCTGAAGGATCTGCTCCCCTACGAGGAGGGAAAGATCGTCAACGCGGATATCGTAAATAATCCGCATATGAAAATGGCGCTTATGAGCTTTGACGCGGGCTGCGCCACGCCGGAGCACGCCGCCGGCGGCGACGCCATGATGCTCTGTCTGGAGGGCGAGGGCGTCATCACCAACGAGGGTGTGCCGCACACGGTGCAGCAGGGCGAGAGCTTCTCCTTCCGCCCCGGCGCGATGCACAAGGTCGCCGCCGTCACCCGGTTCAAAATGATGGTCATGATCGTCCGGAACTGATCCCCCGGACGGAAAAACCCCGCGGACACGGCAGAGAGCTGCCGTACCCGCGGGACGTTTTTTTAATGTCAGGGGAAAAGAGATTCGCTGCCGAGGGTCAGACGGATGCGGTTGCCCCGGACGGCGATGAGCTTTTCCGTGTGCATCCGGCCAAGCTCCCGGCAGAGAGCGCTGCGGTCGGCGGCCAGAAAATCCGCCAGCTTTGTGCGGTTGAAGGGGACATACACGGTGTCGGTGTTCTGCTTCTGCGCGAGATGCCGGAGATATATGAGCAGCTTGCTGCGCAGACTTTTCTGGCTGAACAGCGTGGCCTTCAGCTTCAGAAAATCGTTGTCCGCGGAGAGAATGCGCACCAGATTTTCCACAACGGCCAGCTTGTAGGGACACTGACAGCTGTCAGGGGCGAAAATGCGGTTGATGTCCAGCTTTATCATGGTGACCTCGTCCAGCGCCAGAACCTGCACCTGCGCGGAAAGAGCGTCCAGCAGCCCGACGTTTTCACAGTGGCAGTCTCCCGGATAGAGAATGTTCATCGTGCTTTTCCGGCCTCCGGCGTCCGTATGGACCAGCTCGATCGCGCCGGAGAGAACGATGAACAGCCCCGAAGAGCACTCCTGCGGCTGAATGATGATCTGCCGCGGCGCGGCGCGGCGCACCTCGGCCTGAAGGCAGTACAGCACCGGACGGATCTGCTCCGGCGTCAGGCTGTCAAAAAGGGGAGAGGTCTGCAAAAGTTTTTCCTGTTGTTTGCTGAGTGTGCTGAACATGAGAGTATCCTTTTAATATAACAGTCCCGCGTGAGTTAGACGCTGCTAACTCACGCGGGACTGTTATACCATATTTTTCAGGGAAATGCAAGGAAGAAAAAAGCAAGACGGAATTTGTCAAGGAGGCTTTCTGCTTGATTTTGGGACTTATTTCGTCAAGCCTCCTTCGCGTCGCTTCATTTAACTTGCCGATGTAAGTACTTTTTCGCGTATGGCGGAATTACTCCTCGCGGCGCTCTTCCTCGGTGTGCACCTCGGGCTCGGCGGGCGTTTCCTCTTCGGGAACGGTCCAGGTCGCCTCGGTCGTCTGATCGACGACCTTTTCAAAATGCACGGCGTCCTTCACGGAAGAGACCGCGCTCTGCGCGGCGGTGCGGACGCGCTGGGTGTCCTCTTCGCTCATAACGTTGACGATGTTGCCGTCTTCCTTGACGACCTCGACGCTGCAGCCGAAGCCGACCGTGGCAAGAATGCTCGCAAGCAGCACCCACTTGGCGGAGGCGACCGCCACAACGCCGCCGACGATGCCGACGTTCACGGGGATGTTGAGCAGAACGCGCTCGCCCTTCCGCACGACGATGCGGGAAACGTTGCCGCGCTGCACGAGCTCCTTGACCTTCTCCACGATGGCCTGCACTTTGTTGTTGTTCATTGTATGTGCTCCTTTCCAAACAGTCCGGTTTTTACTTTTGACCGTATTATAGCATCGCCCTTTGAAAAATCCATAAAAAAAGTGTGGAGAAACTGTAAATTTGTCGAATCGCCCCCAAGCCGCGCCGAAAAGCTGCATCTTGCGCTGCACCGGGAAATACGCTATAATACTATCATCTATACATATCTGCCGAAGGAAGGGAGGCTGCGGCTGTGGCGTTCAATACGGCGGGATTTCTGTTTCTCTTTTTCCCCGCGGCGTTTCTTCTTTACCGGCTCATGCCGGGACGCCGGACGAAGAACGTTTTTCTTGCAATAGCGAGCGCGCTGTTCTACGGCTTCGGCGGTCTTGCCTCGCTCCCGGTGCTGCTCGCGGCGTTTCTCTGGGACTATCTCTTCGGACGGCTCATTGCGAAGGACGAAAAGCGAGCAAAGCTCTGGTGCGGCATCGCCGCGGCGGGCAATCTGGCGCTGCTCGGGTTTTATAAATATCTCGCGTTCGTGCTTGAAACGCTGCATCTTCCGGCGCTCTCGCAGCCGTTCGCGCTGCCGCTCGGCATTTCGTTTTTCACGTTCCACGGCATTTCCTATCTCGTGGATGTGTACCGCGAGCCATCCCGCGTCTGCCGGAGGGCGGACACGCTCTTCCTGTATCTTGCGTTCTTCCCCCGCCTGATCGCGGGGCCTATCGTCCGCTGGCAGGATGCCGCGGCGCAGCTCGCGGAGCACCCGATCTCGCCGGAAATGACGGCGGCGGGCCTTCGCCGTCTTGTGCGCGGCCTTTTGAAGAAGCTCCTGCTCGCCGAGAGCGCGGCGGCGGTCGCCAATGCCGTATACGCCCTCGCGCCGGAGCAGCTCGGCATGGGGCTTGCGTGGCTCGGCGCGGTGAGCTACTGTCTCCAGATCTTCTTCGATTTCTCCGGCTACAGCGACATGGCCATCGGCATCGGCATGCTCTTCGGCTTCGAGTTTCCGGAAAACTTCAACTACCCGTATGTCTCCGGCAGCGTGAGCGAGTTCTGGCGGCGCTGGCATATGACGCTCAACCGCTGGTTCATAGACTACCTCTATATCCCGCTCGGCGGCAGCCGCCGCGGGAAATGGAGGACGGTGCGAAATAAGCTCATCGTATTCTTCTGCACCGGTCTCTGGCACGGCGCGGGCTGGACATACATCCTCTGGGGCCTCTGGCACGGCGTGCTCGTTTCCGGCGAGGGGCTTTTGAAAGCACCGATCGAAAAGCTGCACCAAAAGCGCGGCGGGCGGGTCGTGATGCACGTCTATACGCTGCTCGCGGTCATTCTCGGCTTTGCGATGTTCCGTGCGTCCTCCGTGCAGCAGGGCTTCCTGCTCATCGCTCGAATGTTCTCCTTTGCCGGAGCGGGCGCTGCCGGGCTGCTCGCCGCGGAGGAGATACTGACCGGCGCGCGTATTGCGGCGCTCGTTGGCGGCACCGTCCTCTCCCTGCCGGTCGTCCCCGCGCTCACGCGGCGGTGCACCGGCCGCGGCTGGGAGATCGTCTGGAACGTTCTTGCGCTGCTCGGGCTTCTCGCGGCGATCCTCGCCCTTTCGGGCGGGAGCTTCACGCCGTTCATTTACCAGCAGTTTTAAGGGAGGGCGGACGATATGAAAAAAACTCTCTCTCTTATCTTTACGGTGCTGTTCCTCGCCGTGTGCCTTGTCCCCGGTCTGGGACTCCTTTTGACAGGCGGGGCGGACGCCGCGGCGAATGAGATACTGCCCGCTGCGCCGGTGATCGCCGCGGACGGGGACTTCAATCCCGATTTTCTCGCGGAAACGGCGGCCTATGCGAATGGCCGGTTTTCCTTCCGGCTCGAGGGCATCACCGCATGGGCAAAACTCAACGCTGCGCTCTTCCGTACGTCCACGGCGGAGAACGTCCTGCTCGGACGGGACGGCTGGCTTTTCTACGCGCCGACGATCCATGATTATACCGGCGACACGCCCATGACCGCGCGTGAGCTCTACTGCGCGGCACGCACATTGTATCTTCTGCAGGAGTATGCGGAAAACCGCGGCGGAGACTTCCTCTTCACGGCCGCGCCGAACAAGAATACGCTCTATCCGGAGTACATGTCGGCGCGGACGCGTCTCGGCAGCGTTTCCGATATGGACGCGCTCTACGCGCTGCTCGGCGATATGGGCGTTTCGTATCTCGATCTGCGCGATATATTCTCGCAGGAAGACGAGCCGCTCTATTTCAAAACGGACAGCCACTGGAACGCGAAGGGCGCGGCGCTCGCCGCCGACGCACTGCTCGCTGCTCTCAGCCGCGAGAGCGATTATTTTTCCGGCACCGTATCTGCCGGAAACACCCACCGCGGCGATCTTTACGAAATGCTCTATCCCGCGGGCAAAGAACTGGAGGAAGATTTCACATATGCCCCCGGTTTTTCGTTCACCGCGAACACCGATAACCCCGACCGCGTGACGATCACGACCGAAAGCGGCGTCGGGACCGGCGCGCTTCTCTGCTACCGCGATTCGTTCGGGCGCAATCTCTACCCGTATCTCGCCGAGAGCTTCGCCTCGGCGGAGTTTTCCCGCCGGAACGAGTATACCGCCGCGACGCTTCCGGGAGGCGGTACGCTCGTGATCGAGCTCGTCGAGCGCAATCTCCGGTATCTCGTGGAGTACGATTCGCTCGCCCCCGCACCGGAGCGGGACGCCTCGCTCGTCGAGACGGCTGCCCTGGGCGATGGGAGAGCCGTTTTGACGGAGAGCGCCGGTACGGAAGGGTACGCGCTCTTTTCCGGCACGTGGGACAGCGTGACGCCGGACGATGCGTCCAATGTCTACGTTCTCTCCGGCGGCGCGCTCTATGAGGCTGTGCCGCGCCCGGACGGGTTTGTTGTATCGCTGCCGGACGGCAGCACGATCGACGCCGTATATGCGGCGGCGGGAGGGAACTTTTCCCGTCTATCCGCCGTCTATGCTATAGACTGATAAAAAACCAAAGGAGACAAAACTACATGAAAAAGATCCTTGCTCTGCTGCTTGCCGCGCTGATGGCGCTCGCTCTCGCCGGCTGCGGCGGAAACACCGAGACCCCTGCCCCCACCGAAACGCCCGCAACGGAAGCCCCCGCAGCGACCGAAGCCCCGGCGTCCGAAGAGCCTGCCGTGACCGAAGCCCCCGCCGAACCGGAGGGAGACGGCGCAGAAGACCGTGTGGCCGGTATGATCGAGCTGGTGCTCTCGCTCAAGGGCAAGCCGGTACAGGAGCTCTACGACGCCATCGGCATGCCGACCGGTGAGGCGGAATATGCTTCCAGCTGCCTTGTCACCGGCGGCAAGGACGGCGTACTGCCCTATGACGGCTTCACGGTGTACACCCTCGTGCAGCCCGACGGCACCGAGACCGTCTACGACGTCGAAAAGAACTGAACCATTTCAGACAAAGAAGGCGGGATTTGTCCCGCCTTCTTTGCCGGAACGTCAAAGATGCCTCGCAGAGTTTGCGCCCGCAGGCGCAAATAAAGTTTTGACCATTTTCTCCGGCGGCATGTGCGCCGGAGATGCTTTTCGGCTCGCAAACGTGCGCTCGAAGAGTGCGCTGCGGCGAGCCGCAGCCCCTTCAAACGAAGGCCCGGCGGCAGCGGGTTTTGTTTGAGAGTGGGGAAACCGTTGCAAATGCTGCGCGGATATGATAAAATGTATGCAATTATCCCAACGGTCACAGGGGGACAAATATGGATAACAACGCAAAACGCGGCCGTCATCTGAAAGCCGCTCCCGAAAACGAGCATCCGGAACAGCCGGAAAAGAAGAAAAAGCACGTTGGACGCACGGTCATTATCGTGATCGCGGCGGTGATCCTCGTTGTTCTGCTCGCGGTATTTCTGATCTTCCGCGATCTTTACAGCCAGATGAACACCAAGCCGCGCACCACGCCGGAGCCGACGGCTGCACCCGCGGCGGTGATCGAAGCAACGCCCGAGGTGACGGCCACGCCGGAGCCGACGCCCCGCCCGCTCACCGAAGAGGAAAAAGCGGAGCTGGAGGAGATGGAGCTTCGCAGCAGTCTGGCGGAATCCGCCGAGGACGTCATGAGCGACTCGAATGTCTATAACATCCTGCTCATCGGCGCGGACGGACGGACGGAAGAGCTTGAGCGAAGCGACGCGATGATCCTGCTCTCCATCAACAAAACGACGAAGACCATGTGGCTGACCTCCCTCATGCGCGACACGCAGGTGGAGATCGCCGACTGGGGCATCGGCCATCTGAACTGGGCGACGCGCTTCGGCGGTGTGGATATGCTCATCAACACGATCGAGAGCACGAGAAACTTTGCTGTCAACGTGGATAACTGGGCGATGGTGGACTTTCTGGACTTCGCCAAGATCGCCTCCATGGTAGGCCCCATCACGGTTACCGTTACCAAGGAGGAGGCCGCGGATATCAACCTCCTCATCCGCGAGGCGTGCCAGCTCAACGACGCCTATTACGGCACCGATGTGCCGCGCTGCTATTTCCCGACCGATCAGGACGGCACCTATACCATCAGTGACGGCTTCCAGATCCTCGGCTACTGCCGCGAGCGCCACGTCGGCGGCGACACCGGCCGCAGCCAGAAGCAGCGCGACGCTCTCATGCAGATGTGGGGCAACGTGAAGAAGATGAGTCTCGCCGAGCAGTACGCGCTCGCGAAGGATATCATGTCCATCATCAGCACCGACCTTACCATGGGCCAGTGCGCCTCGCTGCTGCTGCAGGCGCCCGATTTTCTGACCTACGATATCCAGATGCAGCAGTGTCCGACGCCCGGCTCGTTCTGGCGCGGACTGGATGCGAACGGCCTTTCCATTTATAACGCGGACTTTGTGATAAACCGTAATTTCCTGCGCGCGACGATCTACGGCGAGCCGATGTCCGCCGCGGACCTCACAAGCTACTGGTCAGGCAATGCGGTACAGGTCTACTATCCGCCGGAGAGCGACACCGGCGACGAGAACGGCTGAGCTCCGCCAGAATAATGAGCCGGACGGCAGAAGGAAATTCCTACGCCGTCCGGTTTTTTTCGGGAACAAAGGGAAATCTAATTTCGTCATAGAATCATCCGCTTAAAATTACTTGAAATTTAAAGGAGAAAAATCCATGAAAAGAATCGTATCCATCCTTCTCTGCGCAGTGCTGCTCCTCTCTTTGGCGGCCTGCGGATCGTCTGCTCCGGCGGACGCGGACGACAATGCCCCGGCGAGCGCGCTCGAACTGCTGGAAACCGTCTGGAACAGCTACGGCGACGACGAAAAATTCCCCGCCGCGGGCGGCGACTACTCCGAAGAGAACATGCGCGACGGCGCGCCCGGCAACTTCAGCATGGACGACGCCGATCTTCTGGATTCCTCGCTGGGCTTTCCCGCGGCGGAAGCCGGAAAAATCGACGGCGCGGCCTCTCTTGTGCACATGATGAATCTCAACACGTTCACCTGCGGCGCGTTCCATGTGAAGGAGAGCGGCGATGTGACCGCGCTGTGCGCCTCGCTTCGCGAAAACATTCTCGCCCGCCGCTGGATGTGCGGTATCCCCGATAAGCTCGTGATCGTCACGGTGGGGGACTATGTCGTATCCGTGTACGGCTACACCGATCTCGTGGACACGTTCACCGCCAAGCTCGCCGCGGCGTACCCGAACGCCAAAACCGTGAGCGACGACCCGATCGTGTAAGCGCCGATGCTCTTTTCGAGTATCCCGTTCCTCTTTTATTTTCTCCCGTGCGTGCTGCTCGTCTATTTCGCCGTGCCGCAAAAGGGGAGAAATGCCGTTCTGCTCGCCGCCAGCCTCTTTTTCTACGGCTGGGGCGAGCCGAAATTCCTGCTCTTCATGGTGTTTTCCATCGTGCAGGGGTATGTCTTTGCGCGCCTCATCGCGCGGGGAAAAAGGAAAAAGCTCTTTCTCACGCTCTCGCTCGTGCTGAGCTTTGCCCTGCTCGGCTACTGCAAGTACGCGGATTTCTTTATCGAAAACTTCAACGCCGCAACGGGGCTATCGCTCCCGCTTTTGAAGATCGCCCTGCCGATCGGCATCAGCTTCTATACGTTCCAGATCGCCAGCTATGAGATCGACGTATACCGCGGCGATGTGGCGGCGCAGCATAATTTTATCGATTTTGCCGCCTATGTTGCCATGTTCCCGCAGCTCATCGCGGGCCCTATCGTGCGCTACCGCGATATCGCGCCCCAGCTGAAGGAGCGGACACACTCGCTCGAAGCCGCGGCCTCGGGCGCTTCGCGCTTCGCGGTCGGTCTCGGGAAGAAGGTGCTCGTTGCGAACGTCCTTGCGCAGCTCGTCTCCGCGTATAAGGCTTCTGCCGAGCAGACGGCGCTCTATGCCTGGCTGTACGCGATCGCCTTCACGCTCCAGATCTATTTCGATTTCTCCGGCTACAGCGATATGGCCATCGGGCTGGGCCGCATCTTCGGCTTCACGTTCCCGGAAAACTTTCGCTATCCGTATATCGCAAAGAGCATCACGGAGTTCTGGCGGCGCTGGCACATGTCGCTCAGCACATGGTTCCGGGACTATCTCTATATCCCGCTCGGCGGCAGCCGCTGCTCCCGCATCCGGCACATTTTCAACATCCTCGTCGTCTGGATGGCCACCGGCTTCTGGCACGGCGCGGCGTGGAATTTTGTTTTCTGGGGACTTTTCTATGCGGTGCTGCTCATGGCGGAGAAGTTCTTCCTCCTTCCGGCGCTGAAAAAGGGGAGAGTTCTTCCGCACGTCTATGTGCTTCTCGCCGTAACGCTCGGCTTTGTGCTCTTTGATGCGGCGTCTCTGAAGGATGCGCTGCATCAGCTCGGTACGCTCTTCGGCGCGGGGACGGCTTCGGGGCTGGGGACAGAGGCTCTCTATATGCTCCGGAACTACGGCGTCGTGCTCGCGCTCGCCGTGCTCGGCGCAACGCCGCTCCCGGCGATGCTTTGGAAAAAGGCGCAGGAGGCAAAGTCTCTCGCGCCGGTGCTCACGGTCGCAGAGCCGCTCTGCACGCTCGCGCTGCTCGCGCTCTGCACCGCGTTTCTGGTGGACGGGTCGTTTAACCCGTTCCTCTATTTCCGGTTTTGAGGAGGTGCGGCATGAAGAAGATCCGAAATATTCTCACGCTTGCGCTCTCGGGACTCTTTCTTGCGGGCTTTCTGCTCGCGGCGATCCTGACGCCGGACAGGACCGACTCGCTCTCCGAGCGGCGAAAGCTCGCCCAGCGCCCGGCGCTGCGCGCCTCGGCGGTGGCGGACGGGACGTATATGACCGCCTTTGAAAAGTATTCGCTCGACCAGTTCCCGCTGCGGGACAGCTTCCGCGCGCTCAAGGCATTTTTCTCCGGGGATATCCTGCGGCAGCTCGATAATAACGGCGTATATGCAGCCGACGGGCATCTCGCAAAGCTCGACTATCCGGTGAATACCGATCTCGTCCGGCACGCGGCGGAGCGGTTTTCCGCCGTATATGAAACGTATTTTGCCGGTGCGGGCGCGAACGTTTACTATAGCGTTGTGCCGGATAAGAACTATTTCCTTGCGGAGCAAAACGGCTATCCCGCCATGGACTATGAGCTTCTCACCGATACGATGCGCGCCGGGATGACGTTTGCGGAGTATATCGATATTTTCGATACCCTCTCGCTTGATATGTACTACCGCACCGACACCCATTGGCGGCAGGAAACGCTGGGAGAAACGGCGGCGGCGATCGCCGCGGCGATGGGCGCTTCGCTTCCGGCGGAATATGAGACCGTGGATGTGTCCTCGGCGTTTCGCGGCGTGTACGCCGGGCAGTACGCCCTTCCCGTTGAACCGGACGCGCTGCGCTATCTCACGAACGGCACGATAGCGGCGCTTCGCGTGTACGACTACGAAACGGGTGCGGAGATCCCTGTCTACGATCTTACCCTCGCCGCGGGGCGCGACGGATACGAAATGTTCCTCGGCGGGACGAAAGCACTGCTCACGATCGAAAACCCCAACGCTGAAACGGACCGGGAGCTGGTGATCTTCCGCGATTCGTTCGGCAGCAGCATTGCCCCGCTACTTGCGCAGGGCTATGCCAAGGTCACGGTCGTGGACATCCGGTATATGGCGCCTGCCCTTGCCGGACGGTTCGTGGATCTCTCGCAGGCGGACGACGTGCTCTTCCTTTACAGCACCGGCGTTCTCAACCACAGCGAAACGATCCAGTAATAGAACATGAAGAAAGAGAGCATTGCAGTTCAAAACCTGCAATGCTCTCTTTGAGCTTGTCAAAAAAGTATTTTTGACAAGCTCTCAAACGAGACCCACTGCGTTGGGCTCTCGTTTGAAAAGGCTGCGGCTCGCCGCAGCGCACTCGCTGCGCTCGCACGTTTGCGAGCCGTAAAGTATTTTCTCCGACGCACATGTCGCCGGAGAAAATGATTAACACTCTATTTGCGCCTGCGGGCGCAAACTCTGCGAGGCTTTACGACAGGCTGAAGAGAGCATTGCAGTTCAAAACCTGCAATGCTCTCTTTTGGCTTATTTCTTACTTACTGTTGTTTTTTGCGGCGGAACAGAAGGAACAGGATCAGCAAAATGACGGCGGCGGAAATGCCGATGACCGCCGGGGCTGCGGAAGAGGTCCTGCCGCTCGCGGGAGAGGAGGGCGCGCTGTCGGCGCTTTCGGTTTTGCCGGCTTCGCTTTCGGAAACGTCGGTGCCGGGCACGTCAGAAGCGGGGGCGTCTGCCGGGATATCCGCCGGGGCGGAGACGTCCGGCGAGACCGTGCCGCCGGAGGCGGGCGAAGCGCTTGCCGAGGCAGAGGGTTTGGGCGTGGCTGTCGCTTTCGGCGCTGGTGTCGGCGTGGCGGTGGGTTTCGCCGTCGGCGTCGGAGTCGGGGTAGGCGTCGGAGTAGGCGTCGGTGTCGGAGTGGGCGTCGGTGTCGGCGTCGGGGTAGGTGTCGGGGTCGGAGTCGGAGTAGGCGTCGGAGTGGGCGTCGGCGTCGGAGTGGGCGTCGGAGTCGGTGTCGGCATTAGGGCGGCGGCGGAGATGACGATATTTCCGGTGAGCGCCGCGGCGGGAATCGTCAGAATGCCGGTCGCGGGATCATAGGAATACTTCCCGCTGCCGAGAACAGTGCCGCCAATAGAAATATTCCGAAGCGTGATCGGGTAGGCATAGCCTTCCGCGGGGGCGAGCTTCACAGAGTAATCCGCGTCCGCCTGCGTGTTCGTTTTGCCGGAGAAGGTGCAGCCGGTAAGATCGAACGCCACGGTGTAAACGCCCTCGGGGGCGTCGGCCCATTGCGCGGTAAGCGTTGCATTTCCGCGGACTCTCAGGCTGGAGGCGATCTTCTCACCGCCGCTCCATTCGGCAAAGACCTTGCCGTCCGGCGGCGTAAAGGTACACTCCGGCGCACGGAAGTAGGCATAGGGCGTTGCGGATGACTTTTCATAGTCATAACCGTCCCTGTGCGGGAAAACCAGCATCGGCGTCTGCGTGCCGGTACCGCCGTTGGGATCGAACGTCACGGTATACGGGTGGATGCGGGGAATGGTCTTGATGCGGATATCGCCCGTGACATATTTTCCGGGGATCGTGATCTCGCCGGTGGCGCAGTTGAGCGTGTAGTTTGCCGAGTTGAGCACCTCATCACCGATGGTCACATAGGTATAGGAGGTGTAGCTCCCCATCGCCGCGTGGTAGGGCAGCTCATAGCCCTCGTCCGGGACGAGCCTTGCGGAGTAATCCTGTCCCTTTTTGGCGTATTTTTCGCCGATGATGCTCGATCTGATGGCGGTGACGAGAACGGAATCCTCATCCGCGGCCTTTTCCCACTGCGCGTAGACCACGGTATCGCCGTAGACCTTATTGGCAAAATCAAACGGATCGGAATCCGCCTCCGGCCCGACTGTCCAGCCGGAGAACGTGTAAGCGCTGTCCACGGCCTTGGGTGTCAGTTTCGGCATGCTTACGGAATCGTCGTGGAAGAGACCGGAGGTAAAGCACAGCACGTCGGCGGGACGGGTCTCCGGCGTGAATTCCTGCCCGTTGGCGCTGAAGGTGACGTAAAAAAGCCTTGTGGTCGTCGAATAACCGGCCGCGCTGCGGTTGACAGTCACGGGACGGATGTATTTCCCGTCGATGTAGAGGTCGTACTCGCCCGGCTTCGTGCTCTCACAGACGTAATCGGTGCAGTTCCCGTCGGTGCCGGAGGCCTTCAGCGTATATACGACGCTGCCGGCCCTGTCGCGGTACTCCACAAGGGCGCCGGCATAAGGCTTGCCGCGGAGAGAGACCTTTTCATGCATCTCGGCGTACTGGTACCACACGGCGCGCAGCGTCATGCTGCTCTCTGCGGTGTCTTTGGCAAAATTCCATGCGTCCGAGGAGGCGTCGGAAAGGGGGTGCGCCGTCCAATGGACGAAGTAGTATTTGCCGTCCTCGCAGCCCGGCGCCGGGGATTCGGGCGCGGTGATCTTGCTGCCCTTCGGCACGGTGACGCTTGCCGGAGCCGCGCCGCCGTGGCCGCCCATATCGAACGTGACGGTGACCATCGTTTCTTCTCCGCCCTCCGCCGCAGCGGAATACGGCAGCAGCGTGAAGCAGAGCGTAAGTACAAGAAGCAGGCTGAACAGACGTTTTTTCATGTCATTCCCTCTCTCTAAAGCTACGGACAGATTGCGGCTTCGCACAAAGTATATGCGCGGCTTGGCATATACACCATATAGATGTAGAATAACATATATGCCGCCCATCTGCAAGAACAAAAAACGGCGCACGGAAAAACATCCGTGCGCCGGAGAGAAAATTATCCGAAACGGTCAAAGAGCGCGTCAACGACGCCGGGGCTCGTGCGGTAATCAAACTTCCGCGCGAAGAGCGCCGTTTCCGGTGCGGCGAGAAGCTCGTCGAGGTCGGCGTCCGTGAATGTGTAGGGATTGCCGCGCTGCCAGTCGATGTACCGGAGACAGCTCGCGTAGTCGTTCTCAAACGCGTGCTCCGGCAGCGTATCGCGGAAGGGGGAGTTTACGATCTCCGTCTGGACGAACATTTCGTCCGGACAGTAGGTATCGGAGAAAAACTCACGGATCTCGCTCTCTTTTTCGAGCAGATACTGCGCGAGCGCGTGCGTGATGCTGAACCACTGCGCGCCCTTCTGGAAAACGAAGCCGTCCGGCCGCCGCCGCGTACGGTCTACGCCGAAGCCGAGCTGCAGCGCGGCGGAGAGATTGCGCAGCGTCCGGCGCACGGCGGGTTTTCGGATGTTATAGCGCTGCAGGGGGTAGTAAAACCGGACGCGGTAGAGATCCGTGCGGGAAATCTCCGGCGAGAGAAAGCTTACATAGTTTCTCCCGGGCGCACGGGTAAAATAGTTTTCAATGTACGCGCGCGTTTTGACCGGCACGTCCACGCCGGAGAGAAGATGGTAGTAGTCATACCCGCCCGCCACGGCGGCGCGGAGAAGCTCCAGCTCCGCCTCGACCATGGCAAAATGGCCCCACGAAATGCGGTGGCGCGGCACGAACGTGACACGCGACTTTTTCGGCACGGCACGAAAAAGCTCGGGATCGAACGCCGCCTTGGCGTCTGCATGAATATAAAAATCGGCGTTTTCGCTGTCGAGAAAGCGCAGCTGCTTTTCGAGGATCTCAAAATTCCCGTGTGTGAGAATGAGCCATGCGTGGCGCATGAAAAACACCCCTTTCGGCGCTTTCATTATACGGAGCATCGGCGGGAAAGTCAATCGGCACGCCCGTGCAGAAGGGGAGAAGCGCATTGACATTCCACGCTTTACAAGATAAAATATAAAAGGAATTTATACACATGGGAGGAACCCCCATATGTCCAAGCATACCGATACCGGCCGCGCCGGGACGCGCCGCGGCGGGAAAAAGCTGTGGATACTGATCCCGGTGATCGCCGTTCTCATCATTGCGGCGGCGCTGGTGTGGCTGAACTCGGTGTATGTTTACGCCGGCGGCCTCCACCGCCGCGACAGCGCGCAGATCGACCTGCGCGGCAAGAGCATTTCGGAGGAAAGGTATCTTCGTCTGCGCGAGCAGCTGCCGGACTGCAAAATATACTGGGACGTTCCCATCGGCGGCGCAGTGATCGACTGCGAGAGCACGGCCATCGTGCTCACGTCGCTCACGGAGGAGGACGTCGCCCGTCTGGCATTTTTCCCCGCGCTCGCGGAGCTCGATCTTACGGCGGCGGACGTTTCTCCGGAGCGCTTTGATGCCGTCCGCGCGGCGTATCCGGCGCTTTCGGTGCGCTGGAGCATCCCCATCGGCGCGAGCCGGTATCCCTCGGATGCTGAAAGCATCACGCTGACGGACTTCACCGTTTCCGAGCTGCCGCTTTTTGACTACTTCACGGCGTTGCGCTCTGCCGATGCGCGAGGCTGCGCGTGCTACGACGCTCTTCTCGCCCTGCGGGAGAAATACCCGGCGCTCGGACTGGAGTGGCAGGTGCCGCTCGGCAGCACGGAGTATCTTGACAGCGCCACGGAGATCGCCGTAGACGATATCTCCATCACACCGGACGCGCTGCGCGAGGCGCTGCGGTATCTTCCGGCGGCGCAGACCGTGTCGTTCCCCGCGTGCCCGTGGAGCGAGACAGAAAAGAACGCGCTGCGCGCCGAGTTTCCCGCCGTTGCGTTCGTCTGGCCCGTGGTGATCTTCGGCGATACTTACCCGAGCGATACCGCGGAGCTGAGCTTTGCCGGACGCACATTTTCCGAAGCGGATGTTGCGGAGCTTTCGGAAAAGCTCGCCTCGCTGCCGAAGCTCACGCGCGTCGATCTCACCGGCACCGGCGTGACGGTCGAACGGATGACGCCGGTCTGCGAGAAATACCCGGCGGTCGATTTTGCATTCACGTTCGAGCTTTACGGCGTGCCGATCAGCACCGAGGACACACTTCTTGACTTTACCGGCATCGAGATGGAATCCACTGAACCGGTGGAGAGCATCCTTCCCGTGATGCACAAGCTTGAAAAGGTCGATATGTCTGACTGCGGCTTTTCCGATGAGGAAATGGACGCGCTGAATAAGAAATATGAGAACGTGCGTTTTGTGTGGACGCTGCACATCACGCACTACAACATCCGCACAGACACCACCTATTTCCGCGCCTCCTCCCGCTATTACGGATACTTCACGAACGAAACGATCAAGAAGCTCGCTTACTGCCCGGACATGATCGCGCTCGATCTCGGCCACCGGCCAATCGAGGATCTGAGCTTCCTCTATCAGATGCCCGATCTAAAATATCTTGTCCTGCTCGACTGCCATGCACTCGATCTCTCACCGATCGCCTCGTGCGACAATCTCATCTGGTTGGAGCTCAACCGCGCTTACGCCACCAGCATCGCCCCCCTCAAGGACTGCAAGAGCCTGCGCGATCTGAACATCACGTTTATGACGCTCCTTCAGCCGGAGGACACGTTCCAGACGCTGATGGAAATGGACAAAATCGAGCGCGTGTGGTTCAGCTACGGCGTTCTCACGCAGGAGGAGCAGGAAAAACTGCAGGAGGCGCACCCGGACATCGTATATCACGGCGTGTACGACTGGGTACAGTCCAACGAGGACCCCTGGCGGTGCGATCAGGATTACTACGACATGCGCGATGCTCTCGGCCATATGTTCTATATGAACGGCACTGGCATCATCCACTGCAAGATCATCGACGGTGTCCGGTATCCGCTTGATCCGGAGTTTGAGGCCACGATGGACTGGGGAGAGCACGACAGAGACCGTTAAAAGACCCTTTCAGACGTTTTTCTCGCCGAAGCGTGGGATACATATTGCGTTTTATGCCCTTATCTGGTACAATATACGGATAAGGGCGTTTTTATATCCTTTCGACAGAATGGGCGGATACGATGAAAAAAACTTCCCATGCGGGACATACCGGGCAGGCAGCGCTCAGCGCGCTGCTGGAAATATCGCTGGCGGTCGTGCCGGCGCTGCTGTTCTTCTATACATACGTTCACCATTACCCGTCAGCGACGTTTTTTCTGCGGGGCAATGTGCTGTTCTTCGTTGTCTATTTCGCGATCCTTGTGCTGTTCATGACGATCTACGGCAGCTTCAGCGTCCGGAAATACCGCACGCGGGAGCTGGTGTTCGCGTTCGGCCTTTCGAGCTTTTTCACGGACACCATTGCCTATTTCCTCATGTGCATGATCGCAAAAATGCTCCTGCCGCCGAAGTACGTCATCCTCACGCTGCTGTTGCAGTGCCTCGTGGAGACAGGAATTTTTATTCTCGCTCGCATTCTGGCCGACCGGCTCGAGCCGCCGGCGCCGGCGCTGCTGATCGTGCCGGAGAAGGATGCCGAGGAGAACGTCCGCAGCAAGTTTGACCGCCGCCGCACGCGCTACTCCATCGACCGCGTCGTTTCCGCGGATATGCCGTGGGAGGAGCTGTGCGAGATCATGCACTCCTACACTACAGTCGTGCTGATGCCGATGGAAAAGGAGCTGCGCCGCCGCATTATGGACGACTGCTTCTGGCACGGCATCGCCATCATGCTCAAGCCGGATATGCAGGACATCATGGTAAACTGTGCCGACACGGTCATCATGAGCGATGTGCCGCTCTGCGCCGTGCACACCGGCAACTACGACCGCGGCTATCTGACAGCAAAGCGTGTGCTCGATATCGTTGCGTCCGTATGCGGTCTTATCCTTTGCAGCCCGATCTTCCTTGCCGTCGCCATTGCCATCAAAATTCAGGACGGCGGGCCGGTATTTTACCGGCAGAAGCGTCTCACGCTGAATGGCAAGCCGTTTTACCTTACCAAGTTCCGCAGCATGGTCGTGAACGCGGAATCCGCCACCGGCGCGGTACTGGCGGGGAAGAGCGATTCCCGCATCACGAAGGTGGGGGCGTTCCTCCGCGCCACGCGCATCGACGAGCTGCCGCAGCTTCTCAACATTCTCAACGGCAATATGACGCTCGTCGGCCCTCGTCCGGAACGGCCGGAGTTTTATCAGAAATACTGCGCCGAGTACCCGGAGTTCGCCTACCGCCTGCGGGCCAAGGCCGGTCTCACCGGCTACGCCCAGCTCTACGGAAAATACAACACCACTTTTGCGGACAAGGCGCTGCTTGATATGTACTATATCCAGAAGGCGTCCTTTCTCTGGGATTTGCAGCTCATTTTCTATACGCTGAAGATCATCTTCGTCAAGGAGAGCACCGAGGGCGTGGAAACCAAACCCACCGAGCCGGAGAAGAAAGAACCGGCCTGCGCCGGAGAAAGCAAATAATTTTGCTGCTCTTTCGCTGAAAAACCGCCGCGAATTTCCTGCTCCTTAGGGGAGGGAAATTCGCGGCGGTTTTCGTTTCTGATTGCATTTTGATACGACGGCAGAACCTCCGCGCGTCAATCGTATGCGACTGTATAGCTCAGCTCTCCGAAAGACGAGAGCCGGATCGTTCTCACCTCAAAGTCCGCATAGGTCAGGGTCGTCTCCTCACCCGTGGGAAGAGCTGTTTCATCAGAGCCAATCGTAATATGCAGAGTGTCCTCTCCGTCGTTGCGGATCGTCACCGATGTGAATTTATGCGTTTCAAAGTTTGTTTTGATAACCTGTAAGTGTAAGCCGCTGTCGCTGAAAAACAGCTCGCCGACGGCAGCGATATCACCGCTGTCATGCGCCCTTTGAACGACACACAGGCTGCCGTCCGATTCATCCAGCCGAAGGGAATAGTCGTATTTCCCGCGGTCTTCCAGCGTGTAACTCTCACCGTTGGCATAGTCGCAGACTATGATGCGGCTGTCGATGATGCCGGAGCCGAAGGTGACTGTGGAGCACAGATCGGGAAGCCCGTCACCGGTGAGGTCGCAGAAATATGTGTTCCAGATGGGCATTCCGGTATAAAGCGGTGTGATTTCGTTTTCTGTCACGGCTTCCATCTTCTCCGGATAGCAGCGGAACGTTACGCCCGGATATTCTGGGAGATCGATTTCAAGGCGTCCGTCCCAGTTCGTTATCTCGGTTTTTTCCAGATAGTCGAACCACTTTTCCACTTGCGCCGGCCCCATATCGGACACATTATCACCGCCGCTGGGAGGGATCTGCTCTGTTTTTGGATTTGTCAGAAAGCAGACCGCTGCCGCGGCGCAGATGAGCGCAGAGGCCAAAATGATCCAGAACGCGGGCTTCTTATAGTTCATCACAGACTTTACCCGCGTCTTTACTCCCACCTCGCCGAAAGCGAGGGGACACGCCGCAATGCTGCGGCGGCTGACGCTGCAGGATACAAGCGCATGCGTATAATCGGCTCTTTGCTCATTGCCCATTTCCCGGATGACTCTTTCGTCGCAGGCAAGCTCTATATCCCGGCACAGCAGGATATAGCTGAGCCATAGCAGCGGATTGAACCAGTGGACCGTCAGCAGCAGAAAAGCGAGCGGCTTCCACCAGTGATCCCCGCGGCGGATATGCGCCTGCTCGTGGGCGATTACATACGCCAGAGCGCCGCTGTCCACGGAATACGGAAGATAGATTTTTGGCTGGATGATCCCCAGTACGAACGGAGAGCCGGCATTTTCGCTCTGATAGATATTATCCCGCAAAATCACGGCTTCGCGGACTCTGCGGCGCAGACGCCAATAGCTTATGGCGGAATAAAGGAGAAGCGCGGCGGCTCCGGCGAGCCAGACCGCCGCCATGACCGAGATCCATATCTGCAGCGGATTGGCGCTCGCGCCCGGCGCGGGCGAAAGCGAATGGTCAATGACCGGGTTGATGACCTGATCGAGGGCGGGAACGCCCGTTTGAACGGAAGGCGCCGTCTCCATCATAATGCTCGGGCTGACCGTTTCCGCGCTCGGTATAAGACTCAGCGCACTCTCGATGGAAAACGGGAAGATTAACCGCACGGCGACAATGCCCCAGAGCAGAACATTCACCCATTTTGGCGCTTTTTTCAGGCAGAACCGCAATATCAGAACCGCGATCACGATCCAGCTTGCGGCTATGCTCCGGTTGACGATCTCCAGAAACAGCTCGCTCACAATCTCTCCCCCTTTCGGATACGGTCGATCATCTGCTGCACCTCGTCGAGCTCATCATCGGAGAGATCCTGCCGTCTGGTAAAGGCGGCGATAAACGCGGGGAGAGAGCCTTCAAACTTCTTTTCCACCAGCTCGTCGATCTCCCACGCCTGCGCCTCGTCCTTTGATACAAGCGCCGTTACCATGCCGTCTTCATTTTTCAGGACGCCGCGCTCCCCAAGCCGCTTGATGACTGTATACGTCGTGGTCCGCTTCCATCCCAACTGCTCCTGACACAGCCTTGCAAGCTGCGCGGCGGCGATCGGTCCGTGCTCCCACAAAATCAGGCAGAAACGGTATTCGCCCTCGTGAATCTTCGGAATCTCCATGGGTAAGCCCTCCTTGTCTACGTTGATAGACTCTATGCATAGTCTACACGGTTAGACAACGGAAGTCAAGGAAAAATATAAGAACACACAAGGTATCAGCTGCTCATATTAAGGATTGCATTTTCCGTGGTTTATTGGTAAAATACCTTGATAAACTATACAGATCATCGGAAGGAACAGGGAAATGGGCGAACGGAGTTTCATCAGTGTGGTCGTGCCGGCATGGCGCGCCGAAAAAACGCTTGCCGCCACGCTCGATTCCATCCTCTTGCAGACATGGCGTGAGCTCGAGGTGCTCGTCGTGGACGACGCCTCGCCGGACGGAACGCTCGCTCTGGCACAGAGCTATGCGGCGAAAGAGCCGCGCGTCCGTGTGATCGCGCAGCCGGAGAACGGCGGCGTATCGAAAGCGCGCAACCGCGGTGTGCGCGAGGCGCGGGGCGAATGGATCGCCTTTCTCGACAGCGACGATCTCTGGATGCCCGAAAAGCTCGAGCGCCAGATGGCGCTCGCGGCGCAGCACCCGGAAGCGGGCCTCTTTTTCACGGGCTCGGCGTTCATTTCCGAAGACGATCACAAATACGGCTACACGCTCTCCGTGCCGGAGCGCGTGAATTACCGCCGGCTGCTCGGGCAGAATGTTATTTCCTGCTCGTCGGTTCTCGTCCGCCGGGAGCTGATGGAGAGATTCCCCATGGGGAACGACGCCATCCACGAGGATTTCGCCGTCTGGCTGAAGATCCTCCGCGAAGAGCCATGGGCCTACGGTGTAAACGAGCCGCTGCTCGTTTACCGCGTGTCGCGCTCGTCCAAATCCGGCAATAAGCTCAAGGCCGCGCGCATGACGTTCGGCACATATCGCTACGTCCGCGTCCCGCTGCCGCTCGCGGTCTGGAGCGGCATGCTGTATACCGTCCGCGGCATCCGAAAATTCCGCGCCATCGGCGCGTCGCTGACGGACGATACCTTTGCGCTTCCCGCGCCGGAAGCCGGATCGGAGACGGAATGAAGCGAGTCTGCCATCTCACCAGCGTGCACAGCAGCGACGATACGCGGGTGTTTCATAAGGAGTGCGTGTCGCTCGCGCGCGCCGGGTACGATGTAACGCTCGTCGCCCCCGGCGAGAGCCGGGAAGAGCTCGGCGTGCATATCGTCGGCGTGGGGGAAAAGCCCGTCGGCACGCTCAACCGGCTCACGTCGCCCTTCGCAAAGCATGCCTACGAAGCGGCGCTCGCGCTCAACTGCGAGCTCTACCATCTGCACGATCCGGAGCTGCTGCCGTATGCGCTCAAGCTCAAGCGGCACGGGAAAACCGTGATTTTCGACAGCCACGAATTTTATTCCCTGCTCATTCAGGAAAAGGGGTATATCCCCGGCTTTCTCAAAAAACCGGCGTCGCGCATTTACGGCGCGCTGGAAGCGGGCGTTTTCAAAAAGCTCGACGCGGTCATCATTCCCTGCACCTCGTTCGGGAAAAACCCGTTTGAGAAGTGCGCCAAGCGCACTGTGATCGTGGATAATTTCCCGGACGCCGGACGCTTCCCGCCACCGGAAAAGCTCTATCCGGACGCGGAGAACACCGTCGGCTATGTCGGCGGCGTGACTGCCGAGCGCGGCATTACAAATCTCATCCGCGCATGCGCCATCGCCGGGGCGCGGCTGCATCTGGCCGGTCCCGTCTGGCCGGCGTATCTCGAAGAGCTGAAGAAAATGCCGGAGTTTGCGTGCGTGGACTATGCCGGTGTCGTTCCGTATACCGAGGTGCCGGAATACTGCCGTCATTTTTCCGTCGGCTGCGCAACGCTTTTAAATATCCACCAGTACGTCTGCACCGACAATCTGCCCACCAAGGTCTTTGAATATATGGGCGCGGGGCTCCCGTCCATCGTTTCCGATACGCTCTCGGCCCGGGAGCTTGAAGAGAAGTTTGACTGCTGCGTCTGCGTCGATCCGGACAAGCCCGAGGAGATCGCCGCCGCCATCCGCTCGCTGTTGGACGATCCCGAGCGCCGGGCGGCCATGGGAGAGCGCGGCTACGGCGCGCTGCAAACCCGCTTTAACTGGCAGACCGAGGAGAAAAAACTGCTGGCGCTGTACGAAGAGCTGCTGTCTCTCAAAGGAGAATGATCCATGCTGGATGAATCCACATATCGCCGTATAAAAAAAGAATATGGCTTTCCTGCCTATATTTTTGATTCCGACCGGTTCTGTGAGAATTACCGGCGGCTGACGGAGGGCATGAGCGCCGCTTATGCGCCCTACCGTGCGGCCTATTCCTACAAAACCAACTACACGCCCCGCATCGTTTCACTGGTGCGCTCGCTCGGCGGCATGGCAGAAGTTGTCTCCGGCATGGAGTATGCTCTGGCGCGGCGCGTCGGCAACGCGCCGGAGAATATCCTCTTCAACGGCCCGTGCAAGGGCGAGGACGGAATTGCCGCGCTGCTCGACGGCGCATGCGTCATCATCGATAATGCGGAGGAACTCGCCGCGGTGCTCCGCGCGGCATCCGCTCACCCGGAATGCGTCTGTCATACGGCGCTGCGGCTGCATGTCGATATCGGCAGCGGCAAGCCCTCGCGCTTCGGTCTGTGCGCCGAGCCGGAGTATCTGAAAACGCTCGCCGCGCGGCTGCGCGCGGCGGGGAACATCTCCTTTGACGGCATCCAGTGCCACATCAGCGGCAGCCGCAGCATTGCCGGATGGGAGAGCCGCGCGAGAGTCATGCTCGCGCTCGCACGGGAGCTTTTCCCGGATGCACCGCCGAAATTTATTGATCTCGGCAGCGGTATGTTCGGCCGTCTGCCGGAGGAAATGCGCGCTTCGTTCGGTCAGAGTATCCCGACGTTTGCCGAGTACGGCGCGGCGGTCGGTACGCTTTTTCGGGCGCAGTACGGTGCGCTGCCGGTAAGCGAACGCCCCGCGCTCATCACGGAGCCGGGTACAACGCTCGTGGCCGACACGATGCAGTTTGCCGCGCCCGTAACGGCGATCAAATCCCTGCCGGGGAACGACTGCGCGGTACTCGACGCGAGCATCCATACCGCCGGCGTCATCTCGCAGATGCGAAATCTCCCGCTGCTCGTGCTCGACGCGAAAACGCCGCGGGAAAATCTGAATTTCACCGGCTACACCTGTCTCGAATACGACATCCTGTACCGGGGCTACACCGGGCCGCTCGATGTTGGCAGCAGCGTGATCTTTGATAACATCGGCTCCTATTCCAACGTTCTCAAGCCGCCGTTCATCCACCCGGACGTGCCGATGATCGAGTACCGCAAGGGCGACGATTCCCTGCGCCTCATCAAGCGGGCGCAGACGGCGGAGGAAATATTCGCTCAGTATGTTTTCGAGGAGTAAGAAAGAGCTATGAAAGAATGTACGGTTCTCATGACCGGCTGCGGCGCGCCGGGCGCGCCGGGGATCATCCGGTGTCTGCGCAAAAACGGCGAGCGGGACATCCGCATCGTTGCCGTAGACCGCAATGAAAACGCCGGTGCGCGCGATCTTGTCGATGCATTTTATACTGTTCCCTCGGCGGAAAAGGAGGATTTCCTTCCCGCCGTGCTGGATATCTGCCGCCGTGAGAGCGTGCAGGTCGTCATCCCCATCGTGACGCGCGAGCTCATGAAATTTGCCCGCGCGCGAGCGGAGTTTGAGGCCCTCGGCGCGAAGGTATCCGTGATGGAGCCAGACAAGCTGGAGATCGTTAATAACAAGGCACATCTGCTCGATGCAATGCGCGCGCATGGCCTGCGCACGCCGGAGTACAAGCGCGTGCATACCGTGGAGAAGCTGAAGGCCGCTGTCTCCGCGCTGGGCTATCCGGAAAAGGCGCTGTGCGTCAAGGCGGCGGTCGGCAACGGCAGCCGCGGCATCCGCATGCTCAACGCGAACATTTCGCGCTTTGACCTTTTCTTTGAGCAGAAGCCGAACTCCATGTTCATCAGCTATGAGGAGCTGATCCGCACGCTCTCCGAGCGGGAGACCATGCCGGAAATGCTCGTCATGGAATACCTTCCCGGCACCGAATACAGCGTTGATTTTCTTGCCGACCATGGTGAGCCGATCTATACGGTATCGCGCCGCGGCCTATCGGTCGTCACGAGCAACATGATGTCGCTTGTCGTGGACGACAATCCGGCAGTCAAGGAAATCTGCACGCAGGTCGTGCGCTCTCTTGAGCTCGACGGCAATTTCGGCTTTGATCTTCTCTATAATGCCAACGATGAAACGCCATATGTTATCGAGATCAATCCGCGCCTGACCGCGGGCGTTGTATCGTGCGCGGCGGCGGGTGTCAACCTGCCGTATCTCGGTATGAAGCGGCTGCTCGGCGAGCCGCTGCCGGAGCTGACGCCTCATTTCGGCACGCGGATGTCCCGGCGGTATCAGGAGGCGTTTTTCGATGCCGCCGGAAACCGACTTGACTGGTAAAGGAGCTGACGATATGAAGAAAGTTCTAGTCCTCGCCCCGCACACCGACGACGGCGAGCTCGGCTGCGGCGGAACGGTGGCACGGCTGCTGGAGGAAGGCTGCGAGGTGCATTTCGCAGTGTTCTCCACCTGTGCGGAGTCGGTACCGGCGGGCTTTCCGGCGGACGAGCTGAAAACGGAGTTTCTCTCCGCCATGGAGAGCTACGGAATACCGGCGGAACAGCTTATCCTTTTCGATTTTCAGGTTCGTCATTTCCCGGCGCACCGGCAGGAGATTTTGGAAGAGCTCGTGCGGCTCAACCGGCGCATCGTGCCGGATCTTGTGCTTGCCCCGTCGCTGCACGATGTGCATCAGGATCACCATACCATCGCCGAGGAGGCCATCCGGGCCTTCAAGCGCACGAGCATCCTCGGCTACGAAGAGCCGTGGAACAATCTGACGTTCAACAATCAGGTATATGTCACGCTTGAAGAACGCCATGTAGAAAAGAAGATCGCCGCCGTGGAGCGGTATATCTCGCAGCGTGGGCGCATTTATGCCTCCGGCGAGTATATCCGCGCACTGGCCATGAGCCACGGCGTGCAGATCGGACGGCAGTACGCCGAGGTCTTTGAGACCGAGCGCTGGATCCTCTGACGAGCACAGACATCCGGCGCGCAAAAGGAAAGGAACGCCATGAAAAAGATCCTGCTGGTTTTCGGCACGCGGCCGGAGGCCGTGAAAATGTGCCCGCTCGTGCAGGAGCTGCGAGCACGGCGCGAAATAAAAACCGTTGTCTGCGTCACGGGACAGCATCGCGAGATGCTCGACCAGATCCTTGCAACGTTTTCCGTCGTGCCGGACTACGATCTCTCCGTTATGAAGGATTCGCAGACGCTCTTTGACGTAACAACCGGCGTTCTCGAAGGGCTCAAGGGCGTGCTGGAAGCGGAAAAGCCGGACATCGTCCTCGTGCAGGGCGACACGACGACCGCCTTTGCCGCCGCGCTCGCGGCCTATTATCTGCGCACCCCGGTGGGGCATGTGGAGGCCGGGCTGCGCACGCGGGATATCTACAGCCCCTATCCTGAGGAATTCAACCGGCAGGCGGTGTCCATCGTCAGCCGCTACAACTTTGCGCCCACGGAGCAGGCAAAGGAAAATCTTCTCGCCGAGGGGCGCGACCCCGGCACGATCCACGTGACCGGCAACACGGTCATCGACGCGCTGAAAACGACCGTCCGCGCCGACTATACCCATCCGGAGCTCGCATGGGCGGCAGGGAAGAGGCTCATTCTCATCACGGCGCACCGCCGGGAAAATCTCGGCGAGCCGATGCGCCACATGTTCCGCGCCATCCGCCGCGTGCTCGATGAGCACGACGATGTCCGCGCGATCTACCCCATCCACCGCAACCCCGCCGTGCGCGAAACGGCGGCGGAGGTGTTCGGCGGCGACGAACGAATCCATATCATCGAGCCGCTGGATGTGCTGGATTTCCACAACTTTCTCGCGCGCAGCTATCTCGTGCTCACCGACAGCGGCGGCATTCAGGAGGAAGCGCCGAGCCTCGGCAAGCCGGTGCTCGTCATGCGCGATACGACTGAGCGGCCCGAGGGCGTCGCGGCCGGAACGCTCCGGCTGGTAGGCACACGGGAGGAAACGATCTACGAGAGCTTCACGGAGCTTTTGGATAACGCGGCGGCGTACAAAAAAATGAGCCGCACCGCGAACCCCTACGGCGACGGCCGCGCCTGCCGCCGCATTGCGGACATTCTTGCAGGAGAATAACGGATGAAAATCCTCATTGCAGCCTCTGGCTTTGACAGTCCGAAAAAACACGAAGTAAATATTTTTGCTCTAGATCAGGCCAAAGCGCTGCGGGATGCCGGACACGATGTCCGCTTTGCCGCCGTGGACACGCGGTCGATCCGCCACTCCCGCCCGTGGGGGGGGTATCGATACACGCTGGACGGCATACCCGTTTATTACGCTTCGGTTCCCTGCGGCGCGCTGCCGCTGGGGCTTCCGGAGCTGGCCGGACGGGTAGCGGCCTCCGGCATCCGTCGCGCCATAGCAAAGGATGGTTGGAAGCCGGACATTATCCACCAGCATTTCGGCTTTGAACTTGCCGCGATGGCGGAGCGGGAGGGCATTCCGTTCGTTTTCACTGAGCACTCCTCCCTGCACAACCGTGCGCTTTCACCGGAGAAGGCGGAACATTTGAAAAGAAAATATGAGTGCTGTGCCGCCGTACTGGCGGTCAGCCGGACACTTGCGAAAAACATGCGTGCCAACACCGGGGGCGAAGCTATTGTCGTACCCAATATCGTGGATACGGCGCGGTTTGCGCCGAAGAGGATCGCGCACGAGCGCTTCACGTTCGTATCGGCTGGCAATCTCATCCCGGTGAAAAACATGGCGGGGCTTCTCCATGCGTTCGCTGCGCTGCATGGCGAGCCGAGGCTTATCATTTTCGGCGATGGACCGGAGAGCGGCGCGCTGCGGGCTTTATGCGCCGAACTGGGGCTGTACAGCCGCGTCTCCTTCCGCGGCCACTGTCCGCGAGAGGAACTTGCCGAAGCGTACGCCGCGGCGGACTGCTTTGTGCTGGCGTCGAGGAGCGAAACGTTTGGCGTCGCCTATATTGAGGCAATGGCGGCGGGGCTTCCAGTGATCGCCACGCGCTGCGGCGGTCCGGAGGATTTTGTCACGGAGGAGAACGGCATCCTGATCCCCGTGGACGACGAGAGCGCTCTCGCCGGCGCCATGGAGCGCATGATGCTCCGCCGCGAAGACTACGACAGCGCGGCGATCTCCGCAGACATCCGCCGGAAATTCGCCCCCGAAACCATCGCCGCGCGGCTTACCGAGCTTTATGAGGGAGTTCTTTCATGCTGATTTTGTATATCACCTATGTGGATATTAACTCCGGCACTTCCGGATCGTCGGTACGCCCGCAGAAGATGTACCGGGCGTTTCTCGACGCAGGGCATGAGGTGAAGCTCCTCTCCGGAGCACAGCAGCGCTGGGGAAGAAAGGCGCGCACCGAAGCGGTACAGGAGATACGGCGGTGGCTTAGGGAAAACCGGCCGGATATCTGCTATATCGAATCTCCCTCTATGCCGATCACGTTCCGCTGCGATATCGCTCTTATCCGGAAAATCTCCCGAATGGGAATTCCCATCGGGTATTTCTACCGGGATTTCTATTGGATGTTTCCGGAACTGTATCCCCGCCGGACAGATCTTACCGGCTGGCTGAAGGATCACTGGCTGGATTATTTGCAGCAGCGCACAAATAACGTGCTCAAATGTGCAGACATCGTGTACTTTCCATCGGAAGAATGTAAGAAGTATTTTTCCTATACAGATATGCGTTCGCTGCCCCCAGCAGGCGAAGATCATCTTTCTGAGCGGTGCCCGGAGGAAAAGACCTGCATATATGTCGGTGGGCTGGACGGCGGGTACGGCGTCGGGATGCTGCTTGAGGCGCTTGAGCAGCTAAACGCCGGAGACAGGACATACCGTCTGATCCTTGTTTGCCGGGAAGCGGAGTGGGCGGCGTTTCAAAGTCCATACAGGGACGCGCCGTGGCTGGAAGTACATCATACTTCGGGCGAGGGGCTGGAGCCACTGTATGCGCGCGCCGCCGTTTCTGTTATACCAGTCTGCCCGACACCGTATACGCATTTAGCGGTCAATGTAAAACTTTTTGACTACCTGAGTTATGGTCTGCCTGTTGTTGTTACAAACGCTCGGACGATTTCGGCCATTGTCCGTGAAAACGGCATCGGTTTGGTCGTGCCGTATGAGGCGGAAGCTCTGGCGAACGCGCTGCAAAGCATAATGGACAATCCAGGGAAAAGAAAAGAATATGAAAAACAATGTATCGAAGTACTGAGAAACGGAAATCTCTGGGTTCACCGCGTTCGTCAGATCGTTTCGGATTTGGAGGAAAAATAATGAAGAATCTTCTTCTTCTTACGTTTGCCGGTCTCGGAGAGCGGCATAATGTTGGCGCCCCTACGTTCTGGAAAACGGTAGAGGGGTTTATTGCTGCCGGATGGAAGGTTTGGATTGTGGATGTCGGCACAAAAGAGGATACGCCGCTCGGCGAACGGGACTACGGGGATGGACTTTATATCGTGCGGTTTAATCCTCCTTTTTTGAGGGAGACCAGAATCCGGAAAATTGGATGGTTTTTTGGCTTTGCCAATGTGTTTGCCATTCGCCATATCCTGATCCGGGAAGCAAGGCGGCTTATCAATGAACAGCACCTTACTGCTGATAATACTGTGGTTTACGGACAGGACACCCACGCAGTGCACGCCGCGAAACAAATCAGCAGGACCTACGCTATGCCGTTGGTTACTCGGTTTTATGGTATATGGGACATGATGACGAAAAAAGATAATTTAGTCAACCGTCTCCGGTATTACCCCAAGCTGCAGGCATACGGTGTCGAGGCGGACATGGTGCTGATGACAAACGACGGTACGCGCGGAGACGAAGTTTTGAAGCGCTCCGGAAATAAGAGTAGAAAGATTTTTTTCTGGCGCAACGGCGTAGATATTCCGGGAGCGCCGGCTGCCTCTCTGGGAGCGGAGCTTCCATTGAATAAATCGGATACAGTATTAATGACTCTCTCCCGCCTGCAGGCGGGAAAACGGGTGAATCTGGCAATTGATGCACTCGCAGAGGTTGTAAAGTCTCATCCGGAGGCAAAGCTTGTCATCGTTGGTTATGGGGAAGAGAGAAAAAATCTGGAAGAACAGGTATGCGCGCTAGGGCTGGAAAAGCATGTGATTTTCACGGGAAAAATATCCCATGAGTTGGTCTATGACTATTTGCAGCGCGCGAATGTGTTCATTTCATTGTATTCTGCATCAAATCTCGGTAATCCGCTTTTTGAAGCTATGCGCTGCGGAAAAGCGATCATCACCGTTGACACTGGGACGACCGGTTCGGTAATCAAAAACGAAGCAAACGGTATACTTCTTCCGGAAAAAGAGCTTTCCTGTCTGCCCGAAGAGATATGTCGTCTGCTGTCGGACGAAGATGAACGGAAACGTCTCGGTGAGGGTGCAAAGCGCTTTGCTGACGAAAATTTCTGGACGTGGGACGAGCGCATCGCCGCGGAGATCCGCGAGGTAACGGCGCTCCTGCCGCCGGAGAGGGACTGAAAATGCATATTCTGGTATTGCCGTCGTGGTATCCGACAAAGGAGGACCCTGTTAAGGGGAGCTTTTTCGCTGAACAGGCGGCGGCGCTCGCGCGTTACGGTCACACGGTCACGGTCATGGCGGTCTATAACGACGGCGAGCGTGGAGTGCAGACCGAAAAGCGCTCAGACGGCAATCTTACGGAATACCTGATCCATGTAAAGCCGCTGCGGTTCCATCTTACATATTTTCGCATTCTGCGCGAAATGCACCGCATTCTCCGTGAGAGCGGGAGGCCGGATATCATTCATGTTCACTCGTTCCGCGCCATCCGGTATGCCCGTGCGCTCAAGCGGCGGCTGCATGTGCCGATTGTTGTTACGGAGCATGTCACGTGGTTTGAACGGAATATGCTCAGCGAAAAGGAGCTTGCCGCGGTCTCCCGCGATTATAATGCTGCGGATGCCGTGATCGCGGTAGGGGAAGGGCTGAAAAACGCCATACAGCCGCTGTACCGGAAAGCGGTGCAGGTCATTCCCAATCTGGCGGACCGGCGGTTTTTCGAAAACGGACGCCATGCTCCGCCGCAGAACGGACGGTTCCGCTTTATTTCCGTTTGTCTGCTCGACCGCAAAAAGGGAGTGGATGTGCTGCTTGACGCCTTTGCCGAGGTGCGAAAAAAGCATTCGGAGGCAATGCTTACGATCTGCGGCGACGGGGAGGAGATGGAGAATCTCCGTGCGCAGGCAAAGGCGCTTGCTCTTGATGGCGCGGTGGAGTTTGCCGGAAGCTGCTCGCGTGAGGAATGCGCCCGCCGTCTGAAGGACAGTCAGGCGTTTGTCCTGCCGAGCCGGTATGAGACGTTCGGCATTGTGTTTGTGGAGGCCATGGGCTGCGGACTTCCTATTATCATGACAAAAACCGGCGCGTGGAAAACTCTTGTACGGCCCGAGACCGGACTTGCCGTGGAGACGGAAGATCCCGCGGGGCTTGCATACGCGATGGAAACTATGATCGAGCGGTATGACGATTACGACCCGGAGACGATCCGGAGGTTTTGCCGGAACAATTTCTCGGAGAATGCTGTCTGCGAACAGCTGACGGCGGAATATAAGCGGCTCATCTGCCGCTGAGGAGGTGCAGTGTTGAAAACCTATATTAAACTGATGCCGGGACTTCCGCTTTCATCCGCCAGCCGGAATAAGAGGGAGATGGCAGCGGCGCGGGAAGCGGGCTACCGGGTCGTGGCGATTTATTATGAACCGGACTACGTACCGGAAGCCGAGCTTGCCGGTGTTGAACTGGTGCCGTTTAAAATGAGACCGCTGAAGGGAAAACATTCTATTCTCTCCAAATGGAAGCATATCTTCGGCGAATGGATCCGGCTTGGCCGAGTGCTTCATGCCAACCACCCGGACGTCATCAGCTGCCATAATCTTCCGAATCTTGAGGTGGCGTATATAGTCACGCGGTTTTTCCTCCGCCGTCCGAAGCTGATCTACGACTCCCATGAGTTCGATCTTTACGCCCGCGGCGTTCGGAAGGAAAAGGATCGTGCGAAACGATGCCGGAAGGAGCGCTTTCTTATGCGGCGCTGCGCTTTTTCCATCATGGTAAATGACAGCATCGCCGATGAGGTTCAGAAAATCCACGCTTTGAAACAGCGCCCAGTCGTTATCCGTTCGACACCCTATTGCTGGGAGCTGGATGAAGCGGAAATAGAACGGCACCGGCAGGCCGTGCTGCGGGAATTTGCCCCGCAGGGCGTGACCTTTCTTGCTATGTTCCACGGCGGCCTTTCCTCCGGCAACGGCATCGAGACGGGTATACGCGCTGTGGCAAAGATCCCGTCCGCGGCGCTCATTTTGATGGGAAATTCCGACGATGAATACCGGCGGACGCTCGAAGAGATCGCCGCGAAGTGCGGTGCCGCGGAGCGGCTCCGCTTTCTCCCACCGGTACCGGTCAATGAGATCTGGAAATATGCCGGCGCGATGGATGTTGGTATAATGCCGATCGAAAATTTGTGTTTAAGCTATTACTATACTCTTCCCAACAAATTCTTTGAGAATGTGCAAAGTCTCACGCCGGTAATTTGTTCCGATCTCCCGGAGATGCACCGGCTTGTAGACGAGTACGGCATAGGGCTTATCTGCGAACCAGAAAACGTGGATGACCTTGCGCAGTGTCTGGAACGGATGCGTACAGACCGCGAGTTTTACAACTCCTGCAAACAGAACCTTCTCCGTGCCAAGCGGGAGCTCTGCTGGGAACGGGAAAAGACCGTCCTTTTGGACGCTTATCGGAAATATCTTTTATAAGGAAGCTGCCCCCGCAGCAATATGGATCATGCGAACAATCAATGCATTCCGCAATTTCATAACAGGCTTTGCCGGACAGCTCGTCAGTATGCTGCTCTCCTTCGCGTCCCGCACGGTATTCATCTACGTGCTGGGAGAGGAGTATCTCGGCGTAAACGGCCTTTTCAGCAGCATCCTCTCGGTGCTGTCCTTTTCGGAACTTGGCATCGGCGCGGCCATTACGTATGAGCTGTATAAGCCTATTGCGGATAAGGACAGCGAAAAGATCCGCTCGCTGATGCTTTTCTATAAAAAAGCCTATTTTTTCATCGGGTCGTTCATCTTGCTTGCCGGTCTTGTGCTGCTTCCGTTCCTTCCGTATCTCATGAAGGAAACCACGGGTCTCGTGAATGTTCGAGTGATCTATGTTCTGTTCCTTGTGAACAACGCCGCTTCCTACTGGCTTTTTTCGTATAAGCAGAACCTGCTGTACTGTATGCAGAAAAACTATGTCAACGCGCTTGTTACGGCCGGCACGTCCATAGCCGCAACGGTACTTCAAATCGTGCTGCTCCTTGCGCTTCGCAAAGACCCGGTGACGGCGTTTTATGCATACACGGTATCGGGGCTCCTGCTTGGCATAGCGTCAAATTATGCGCTCAAGTATCAGGCGGACAAAATGTACCCAGAGCTGTGCGAAACGGGGGCGGCGCCTCTTGACCGGGAAACCAAAAAGCATATATTCAAAAACGTCACCGGGTTGACTGTGTCCAACCTGTGCGGCATTGCGCTGACCTCGGCGGATAACATTCTCATATCCGCATTTATCAGCGTCGGCACCGTGGGCGTCTACGGGAACTATCTTACATTAAAAAAATACATTTCCCGATTGATGGATACGCTTTTCGGCTCCATTGCCGCCGGGATCGGCGATGTATGCGCCGGAGAGGATACGGAAAAAAAGGAACACCTTTTTCGCGTGCTGCAATTTACGTATTTCTGGCTGTACGGATTCACGGCGATCTGCTTCTGGCACCTTTACAATGTGTTCATTGCCGGCGTATGGCTGCACGATACCAAATGGCTTCTGCCGGACGCGGCAGTCGCTCTGATTGTTATCAATTATCTGCTGGATGGGCTGAACGGTGCGGTATACAAATACCGCGTTGCCTGCGGCCTCCACTGGGAGGTCAAATACCGCCACCTCTTCTCCGCAATCTTCAATGTGTTTATTTCGTATGCTCTCATGGGTCCCTGCGGTCTGGGCGTTACGGGTGTGCTGCTTGGAACAACGGCAAGCATCCTGATCATGATCTCGTTTGACCCATATCTGATATATAAAAAAGTATTCAAAAAAAGCTCGATACCGTACTATCTTTCATATATTGGATATTTGGCGCTGATTGCCGCTACCTGTGCGCTTGTGTCGCTGCTTTGCGCGCCGTTTTCAGAATACAATGTGCTCCACTGCTTGATCCGCCTGGCGATCTGCCTTATCGTTCCGAACGGCGTGTGGTTTATTCTGTTCCGCAAAAGCCCGTCGTTTCTTTTTTTGTGGGACAAGATGTACAAACTGCTTGGCTCGGTCAAGCGGAAGGTTTCTGACGGAAGAAAGGATAACGAACAATGAACCGCATCCGTGGCTTTTTATCTAAAGTGTCGAAGGGATTTGCGTTTTTCCGCAAAACGCTTACGAACCGCGCAGTGAGAGAAAACGCTATTCTGCTCCTGACGGCGCCGCTGTTTCCCAAGCTGCACATTCGCCTGCGCGTGAAATACGGTCATTATATACCGGAAAACCCGATCGATCTGAGCCATCCAAAGCTGTTCAATGAAAAGCTGCTCTGGCTCCAGTACTATATTTACAATAAAAGCCCGTTGGTACAGCAATGCTACGATAAATACCGTGTGCGCGATTTTGTTAGGCAGCAGGGCTGTGAATACACGCTCAACCCGATATACGGTGTGTGGGACGACATGAATGACATCCCATGGGACTCGCTTCCGGCGCAGTGCGCGATCAAAGCGACCAGCGGCTGGAGTAACCACGTATTCCGCACACACGGAGAGCCGGTTGATCCGGAACAGGCAAAGGAAAGACTCCGCCGCTGGGAAAAACAACGGATTACTTTCCGCCAGGAGGGCATCCTTTTTGCGGCGAAAGAAAATCAGCATTATATTTGTGAGCATCTCATGACGGCGGACGGGGGCGGATTCCCCAGCGATTATAAGTTTTACTGTTTTCACGGGGAGCCGCGGTATGTTCTCTGGATTTCGGATCGATTTTCCGGAGAAACGCCGATAGAGGTATACAAGGATGTTGACTGGAATGACCGGCAGGATATTTGCAATGAATTTCGATATGCCGAAGCGCCGAAGCCGTCTTGTTACGATGAAATGCTGGACATTGCCCGAAAACTGAGCGCACCGTTTCCGTTTGTCCGGGTGGATCTCTACGATATCGGCGGCAAACCCGTGTTTGGTGAGCTGACATTTGCTCCCGGCGGCGAGCACAGTGCGGCGGCTCAAAAGGAAATGGGCGAGCTGCTCCATATGGAGCGAATGAAAGAATACAGGAAGAAGCTTCTTTCCCACGGATGAACCGAACGGCGCGGCGGAATGGCCGGAGCGCAGAATTGTTCCGCCGGAGGTTGTACACCGCAATACCCGTAAAACGTTTTTTCGGCGCAATACACGTTGATTCTTGAAAAAACGGATCAGCCGTGATATTATCCTAAGGATAGCTTATCAACTTCGTAACGGAATCGAGGAAATACACATGGGACTCAAAGAAAAACTGCTCGCTCGTGAGGCCACGCTCGGCGTTATCGGTCTCGGCTATGTCGGCCTGCCGCTCGCTGTGGAGAAGGCGAAGGCCGGCTTCAAGGTCTACGGCTTTGATGTGCAGAAGGAAAAGGTGGACATGGTCAACGCCGGCAAGAACTATATCGGCGATGTGGTGAACGAGGATCTCGAAGCGCTTGTCAAGGCCGGACAGCTCGTTGCCACGGCCAATTTTGCCGACGCGGCGAAGTGCGACTGCGTGTGCATCTGCGTGCCGACGCCGCTCGACGCTCACCAGCAGCCGGACATCAGCTACGTCCGCTCCTCCACGGAGAGCATCATGCCGTACGTCCATAAGGACATGCTCGTCGTGCTCGAATCCACGACATATCCCGGCACGACCGAGGAGCTCTGCAAGCCCATCCTCGAAAAGTCCGGTCTCAAGTGCGGCGAGGACTTTTATCTTGCCTTCTCGCCCGAGCGCGTCGATCCGGGCAACCTGATCTATAAAACGAAGAACACCCCCAAGGTCGTCGGCGGCTGCACGCCCAAGTGCACCGAGATCGCCGCGGCCATGTATGAGACCGTCCTTGAAGCGCCGGTCTATAAAGTCTCCTCTCCCGCCATCGCCGAGATGGAGAAGATCCTCGAGAACACCTACCGCAACGTGAACATCGGCCTCATCAATGAGCTTGCCATCCTCTGCGACCGGATGGGCATCAACATCTGGGAAGTGATCGACGCGGCCAAAAGCAAGCCCTACGGTTTCCAGGCGTTCTATCCCGGCCCCGGTCTCGGCGGCCACTGCATCCCGCTCGACCCCTATTATCTGAGCTGGAAGGCGCGCGAGTACGGCTTCCACACCTCGATGATCGAATCGTCCATGATGGTCAACGACCGCATGCCCGAGTACTGCGTGGACCGCGCCGCCCGCATCCTCAACACCTTCAAAAAGTCGATGAACGGCGCGAAGATCCTTGTGCTGGGCGTCGCCTACAAGCAGAATATTGCCGACTTCCGCGAGAGCCCGGCGATCAACGTCATCAAGGAGCTTCAAAAGCGCGGCGCAGAGATCGCGTACTACGACCCGTGGGTGCCGTCCTTCCGCTGGAAGGGCATGAGCATGACCGGCATCCCGGCGCTCACGGAAGAAGCGCTACGCGAGGCCGACCTCGTCATGGTCACGACCGCGCACACGAATGTGGACTATGCCTTCGTGCAGAAAAACGCAAAATTTGTTTTCGACACCAAGAACGCGATGAAGGCCGTCACCGAGCGCGGCAACATCGAGGTGCTCTAAAATGAAGATCGTTACCGTCGTCGGAGCCCGGCCGCAGTTTATCAAAGCTGCGGCCGGTTCTCGTGCTCTCCGGCGCGAACACCGGGAGATTCTTGTCCACACCGGTCAGCACTATGACGCCAATATGTCGGACATCTTCTTTCAGGAGATGGAAATCCCCCGGCCGGACTATAATCTTGGCATAGCCGGCGGAACGCACGGGGAGATGACCGGGCGCATGCTCATAGAGATCGAAAAGGTCCTGCTCGCCGAAAAGCCGGATGCGCTTCTTGTGTACGGCGACACGAACTCCACGCTGGCCGCGGCGCTCGCGGCGGTGAAGTTGATGATCCCCGTGCTGCATGTGGAAGCGGGCAACCGTCTCGGCACGAACGATAATCCGGAAGAGATTAACCGCGTCTGCACAGACCATTGCTCCCGCCTTCTTTTCGCGGCGACGGAGTCTTGCATGGAGAATCTCCGGAAGGAAAATCTCGCCGCCAAGGCGCACCTCGTGGGCAACATCATGTACGATTCGTTTCTGCATTTTGCCAACCAGCCGTGGGAGCACCCCAACATTCTGGACTTTGACGGCAAGGCTGTGACCGTGCCGAAAGTGTATTACTTCATGACCTGCCATCGGCAGGAGAACACCGGCAGCGACGAAGCGCTCGAGGAGATATTCTCCGCTATGAACGATCTGGATGCGCCGACGATCTACGCGGTGCATCCGCGCAACCATGCCCGTGCGCTGCGTCTGCGCGAGCGGCACGGCTTTAAAAACATCATTCTTACGCAGCCAGTTGGGTATTCCGATTCGGTGCATCTCACGCAGCACGCCAAGAAGATCGTCACCGATTCCGGCGGACTACAGTGCGAAGCATTCTATGCCGGTGTGCAGTGCCTGCTCGTTATGGATCATGTGGTGTGGCCGGAGACAATGGTCGATAACCGCAATCAGCTCGCCCGGCCGGACAAAAATGATATTCTGAAAAAGCTCTCCGCCGAGCAGCACATCGACCCGGCCTACCAGCCGTTCGGCGACGGCCACGCGGCGGAAAAAATCTGCGATATTCTGCGGGAGACAAAGCTATGAAATATGCTCTCATCGGCTGCGGGATGATCTGCGCCAACCATATCCGCGCCGCGCTCGAGACCGGGCTGGAGATCGTCGCGCTCTGCGATCTCGTGGAGGAAAACCGAGAAAAGGCGCTCGCGCTGATCCCGGAGGAGAAGCGCTCCGGCGTGAAGCTCTACGCCGACTACCGCGCCATGCTCTCCGAGCAGCGCCCCGCTCTCACGGCGGTCGCTCTCGGCAGCGGCATCAAGCGGCAGATCGTCTGCGATTGTCTCGAAGCCGGGACGAACGTGATCGTGGAAAAGCCGGTCGCGCTCTCGCTCGAGGACGCCGACGCGATGATCGAAGCGGCCGCGAAAAACGGCGTGAAGCTCTGCGTGAACCATCAGCTCCGGTTCTGCCCGTCGATGCGCGCGCTGCACGCGGAAGTCGCGGACGGCAGCTTCGGCCGTCTTCTGCACGGCGCGGCGCAGATCCGCCGCAACCGCAACAAAGCGTACTTTGACGCCGGAAAATGGCGCGGCACGTGGAAGAACGACGGCGGCACGCTTATGAACCAGTGCATCCACTATACCGACCTTCTGCAATGGATGTTCGGCGACGCGGACGAGGTATTCGCCTACACAGACCGCCTGACGCATCCGTACATCGAGGCCGAGGATATGGGTCTCGCGCTCATCCGCTTTAAGAATGGCGCCTATGCGACCGTGGAGGGCACGGTGAACGTGTATCCCAATAACCTCAGCGACGCGCTTGCCGTGTTCGGCGAGACCGGCACGGTGTCCGTGTCCGGCAAGTATCTCGATCAGGTCGAACGCTGGCAGTTTGAAAACGGCACGGATTCCCTTCCGGGGGCGATCGAAAAATACGCCGTTGCGGACATGGGCACGGGCCACACGCCGCTCTACCGCGACATGATCGACGCGATCGAACACGACCGCGAGCCGGTCTGCTCCGGCATCGAGGGGCGAAAGGCGCTCGAACTCGTGCTCGGCATATACGAATCCGCCGCGAGCGGAAAGCCCGTGCGCTTCCCGCTCTCTCGCGGCTCGACGATGGACTATGTTGGGAGGTTTGACTGGTGAGCGAATACTATGTACATCCGTCCAGCGTGGTGGACGAGGGTGTCACGATCGGCGAGGGGACGCGCATCTGGCATTTCTGTCACATCCAGAAGGGCGCTCTCATCGGCAGACATTGCTCGCTCGGCCAGAACGTGAACGTATCGAATAATGTCCGCATCGGCGACGGCTGCAAGCTCCAGAACAACGTCTCGGTGTACGAGGGCGTGGAGCTGGAGGACTATGTGTTCTGCGGCCCGAGCTGCGTATTTACGAACGATCTCACGCCGCGCGCGAAGTATCCCAAGGGCGCGGCGGGTTATAAAAAGACGCTCATCCGCGAGGGCGCGTCCATCGGCGCAAACGCCACGATCGTCTGCGGTCACACCGTCGGGCGCTGGGCGCTCATCGGCGCGGGCGCGGTCGTGACGGACAATGTGCCGGACCACGCGCTGATGCTCGGCGTTCCGGCGCGGCGCTGCGGCTGGGCGTGCGAATGCGGCGAGCTTTTGAAAAATGGACTGAACTGCCCCAAATGCGGCCGGAAATACCGCAAGGGCGAAAACGGACTTACGGAGGTAAAGGACTAATGCAATTTCGTGATCTGCAAAAGCAGTATGAGGTTTTGAAGCCGGAGATGGACGCGGCCATGATCGCCGTGGCGTCCGGCGCGCATTTCATCAGCGGCGAGCAGGTGAAAACGCTTGAGGAGCGTCTTGCCGCCTACGTCGGGCGGAAGCACTGCATCACCTGCGGCAACGGCACCGACGCGCTGGAGCTGTGCATGATGGCGTGGGGCGTCGGCCCCGGCGACGCCGTGTTCGTGCCGGACTTCACGTTCTTCGCCTCGGGCGAGATCGTTTCCTCCGTGGGCGGCACGCCGGTATTCTATGATGTCTGCGCCGATACGTTCAACGCGGACGCGAAAAGTCTTGAGGCGGCCATCGAAGCCGTTATTGCGGAAGGAAAGCTCACGCCGAAGGCTGTGGTGGACGTCGATCTCTTCGGCCTGCCCGCAGACCATGAGGCGGTCGCCGCCGTGTGCAAAAAGCACGGCCTGCTCTTCCTGGAGGACGCGGCGCAGGGCTTCGGCGGCATGCTGCACGGCAAGCGCAACGGCGCTTTCGGCGACGCGGCATGCACGTCCTTCTTCCCCGCGAAGCCCCTCGGCTGCTACGGCGACGGCGGTGCGGTGTTCACCGACTCCGACGAAACGGCGGCCATGATCCGCTCCCTCTGCGTCCACGGCAAGGGCTCTTTTAAATACGACAACGTCCGCATCGGCATGAACTCCCGTCTCGACACGATCCAGGCGGCGATCCTGCTCGTGAAGATGGACGCCTTTGAAAAGTACGAGCTCGCGGACGTGAACGCGGCAGCGGCCATGTACAACGAAGCGCTCGCCGGTATCCCGGCGATCCTGCCGGTCGTTCCGGAGGGTTGGTATTCGAGCTGGGCGCAGTATACGCTCCGGCTGCGCAGCCGGGAGGAGCGCGACCGCGTGCAATCGGAGCTCAAAGCGCAGGGCATCCCCACCATGGTGTATTACCCGAAGCCGATGCACACCCAGCAGGCGTTCGACGGCTTGAAGCAGTACATTCCTTGCCCGGTGACGGAGGAGCTGTGCGCCACGGTGCTGAGCCTCCCGATGCATCCGTACCTCACGCGCGAGACGGTGCAGACCGTCGCCGACGCGCTGCGCCGCGCCCTGAAATAAAGGAAAAACGAAAAAATGTCCGCCGCATTCCATCGGAACGCGGCGGACGATTTTATTTAAGAAAACTTTGCGGCAAGAGAAGAGAAGTTCACCAGCCCTGCGAGCAGCCAGCAGACCACGGCGGCCGGCAGCGCGGTCACGGCGTCGATGACCATGTGCTGCTTGACGAGCATCGTCGATGCGACGATCGCAAGCGACCACACAACGATCACCAGCCGCAGCCACAGCGGCAGCATGGGCGCGGCGAGCGCGGCAAATGCGAAGAGGAACGACACCGAGCAGTGCACGCTCGGCGCGCAGTTGAGAAAGCGGTGGTTTGCGCCGTACACCGTACCGATGACGAAGCCGGTCAGCCCCTTCTTCGGCGGTACGGGGCGTTCAAACGTCGTAGGGTAGATCAGATAAATGATGTTGCTCAAAAGCTGGTCAATGCTGTGCGCGAGCATGTATTTGAGACAGAGCTCCGGCGCAACGATGTTGAGCAGTGCCGGCACGCCGAGCAGCAGCACGAACCAGGAGCTGTAAATATAGATCCATCCGGGATGGAACGGAATGCGCTCGTCGAGCGAGCCGCCCACGGTGTGCGGCTCGCCCTCAAGATACTGCGAGCCGAAATATGTGACCAGATGAAAAACCATCATCCCTGCCCAGAGCAGGAAGAAAACGTCCCAGCGAATGAGAACCACCCCATAACGGAAGATTTTACAATATACCACATTATATAGCAATTTTTCCGCTTTGCAACCCGGAACGCCGCTAAAAAGCTGCAACAGATTTTTGAATTTGTCACATATGTAGATTATCTATCGGCCCGCGGGAACATCCCGGTCGAGAAACTGCCAGAGCGTCCAGCGGTGCGCGCGCACGCCGTAGCGCAGCTCAAAGCGCCGCAGCTGTCCGCCCAGCAGCGCCAGACAGTCGAACCGGATCGATTCCACGCCCATGAGCCGGATCTCCTCCCGGCGGCGGATCTGACGGATGCGCACCGTGACGCGCTCGCCGCTTTCCGTTTCCAGCCGGAACCGCGCCGGGGAAAGCTCCCCGTCCGGCGAGCATACGGCGATCATCTCCAGAGGCATATTCAGCGCGTTCATACCGAAAAATTCTCCTTACAAGCGATTAATTGTATTATAATTCGCTTTATAAGCGAAATCAAGCGGTAACTTTTCGCTTTATAAGAGAAAAAGGCTTGCGTTTTTTGGCAGTACCCTATATATTGTAGATAGAAGATTTCAGACCCACAGGAAGGAGAACGCCCATGGACGACAACAGCTTCGGCGCGCGTCTGGCGGCAGCGCGGCGCGCCGCGGGATACAACCAGACGGAGGTGGCAAAATATATCACCGAGGCGGGCTTCCCGGTGCGGACGCAGGCGGTGAGCAAGTGGGAGCGCGGCACAACGCTGCCGAGCGCCCGTCAGCTTGTGGAGCTCTGCCGTCTCTATCATATCCGGGATGTCGTCGCGGCGTTTGCGCCCACGGAGGAGCGGCGCGCCGTGCGGACGCTGCCGCTCTACCGGCTGGCGGTGTCCGCCGGTACGGGCGAGCTGCTCGACGGGACGGATTACGACACCGTCGAGGTCGGCGACGAGGTATCGCCGAACGCGGACTTCGGCGTGCGCATTGCCGGAGACAGCATGGAGCCGCGCTTTGTTCACGGGCAGATCGTCTGGGTGCATCGTCAGGAAACGCTCCGCTCCGGCGAGATCGGCGTGTTCCTCTATAACGGCGCGGGGTACTGCAAGCGGTTCGAGCGCGCTCCGGGGCGCGTGGAGCTTGTGTCGCTCAACCCGCGGTATGCCCCCATCCGTGTGGCGGAGGGGGACGAGCTGCGCGTATTTGGGCGTGTCGTCGGCTGACTTGCAATTCCGGCGCGGCTCGGTTATAATACCAAAGATATCCATGCGATTATTTAAAAGAAAAAGGAGTCCGGCTTATGCAACTCACGGCTCTGGCGCTGTGGCTGAATACGGCCTTCGCGGGCTTTGACGAAGCGGTCGCAACCGCGATCCATCAGCTCTACGTCGCCGCCGGGTGGTTCTTCACCCCGTTCCTCTCGTTCATTTCGCTCCTCGGCAAGGGCGGTATCTTCCTCATCCTGCTCTCGATCGCGCTGATGCTTTTCCGCAAAACGCGGCGGTACGGCACAACGATGCTGCTCGCGCTTGCCATCGGCGCTTTGGTAACAAACGTCTGCTTTAAACCGCTCGTCGCCCGGCCCCGCCCGTATACGCACGACGGCAGCATTTTCCAGCAGTATTGGGAAATGCTCGGCAAGCATACCGAAAGCGACAAGAGCTTCCCCTCGGGCCATATGACCGCGGCAATGGCGGCCTCGCTTGCGGTGTTTCTCCGCGGCAACAAAAAGATCAGCTGGACGGCGCTGCTGTTCGCGCTCGCCATGGGTGTTTCGCGCATTTATCTCAGCGTGCACTACGCTACCGACGTGCTCGGCGGCGTGATCACCGGCTCGATCGGCGGCTTTGCCGGATACGCGATCTCCAACCGCATTCCGGAGAGCTTCTATACCGCCGACTTCCGGGACTATATCGATAGGCTCAAAGCGAAGAAATCCGGCGGCAAGGGCGCAGGCCGGAGCACCGCGGCAGCTGCAGCGGCCGAACCGGGCGACGGCCGCCGCCGCACCCTTGTGATCGACGGGGCGAACTTCTCCACGATGGACGGCCTGTTCCGCGAGTTCAACCGTCTCTTTGACGTAGGACCGGACGAGGCTGTGCACAGCCTTGACGCGCTCAACGACCTGCTCGGCGGCGGCATCGGCAAGATCCCGGCGGGCGCGCGGCTGCACATCCGCTGGCTCAACTCCGAAAAGAGCCGCGAGGACTTCGGCTACGGCGCCACGGTGATCTACTATGAAAAGCTCCTGCGCCGCTGCCACCCGAATAACCGCCCGCGCATGGAGGCGCTGCTCGCCGAAGCGCGCCGGGGCGAGGGTGAAACGCTCTTTGAAAAGCTCACCGCGCTCATCGCCCGCACCGACACGGGGCATGACTGCACGCTCTCACTCGAATAAGCTATCAAAAAACGACCCGCCGCACGAACACTCGTGCGGCGGGTTTTGTGCTGCATACGGAAAGACTGTTGACATGGTGGATTCTTATGTCATTCCGCTGATTTGCGGCAGTCTGCTTGTTGTGTTGCTCGGATGTATACGTCTGTTGGACTTGCGTGCAAATAAGTTGCCTACAGAATAGGGTTATGAATACATTTTCTTAAACTATCAGGCAGTAATACGCGCTTGCAAACAGCAGCACATAAGAGGCAACTGTCCACCGCGGAGGAGCCGAAAGCGGCAGACCAATAACGACCGCCGCAGGGCGTTTACATAGAAAAATGCAAAACCGGCTTTCCCGTACAAATGCGGCGAAAGCCGGTTTTGCATCCTTGTGGATTATGCCGCTTTTCATTTTCGGCGGCGTGGAGTATAGTATCTGCGCGAAAATTAAAAGGAGTTTTCTGCATGGAAAGACAGTTGACGGAAGGCCGTCCGTTCGGCGTGCTGCTGCGGTATGCGCTGCCGGTGCTCGGCGGAAACATTTTCCAGCTTTTCTATACGCTCGCCGACACGGTCATCGTCGGCAAAGCGCTCGGCGCGGACGCGCTCGCCGCCGTCGGCTCCACAGGCATCATCAGCTATTTCGTCCTCTGCTTCGTGCAGGGGCTGACCGGCGGCTTCGGTATCTGCCTGGGCCAGTGCTGCGGCGCAGGGGATGAGACCGGCATGCGCCGGAGCGCTGCGGTGTCGTGGACACTCTCGGCGGCGTTTACGCTGCTGCTCACGCCGCTCGTGTGCCTGCTCGCCCGGCCGGTGCTCGGCTGGATGCAGACGCCGGAGGACATCTTCGCCGATGCCTATGCCTATCTTTTCGTGATACTGCTTGGCACCGGCGCGACGGTTTTTTATAATATCATTTCCTATATGCTCCGTGCGCTCGGCGACAGCCGCACGCCGCTCGTCTTCCTCGTGCTCTCGTCGCTGCTCAACATCGGGCTGGACATTCTCTTCATCGTCCCGTTCCATATGGGCGTTGCGGGCGCGGCATGGGCGACAGTGCTTAGCCAGCTCCTCTCGGCGATCCTCTGCACGATCGTCGGGCTGCGGAAGTATCCGGTGCTCCGCACCCGCCGGGCGGACTTCGCGGGGAGCAGGATCGCCGCGGCGCGCCATCTGCGCGTCGGGTTTCTCATGGGCTTTCAGATGTCCGTGATGTGCATCGGACAGCTCGTTGTACAGGCGTGCGTCAACAAGCTCGGAACGGCGGCGGTGGCGGGCTATACCGCCGCGACAAAGGTCGATCAGCTCTCGGTGCTCGTCAATACGGCGTACCAGATCGCCATTTCGGGCTATGTCGCGCAGAACTACGGCGCGCACCGGTTCGACCGCATCCGCGAGGGCGTCCGAGCCTCGCTCATCCAGCTCGAGAGTGTCAACGTCCTCATGTGCGCGGCGATGCTGCTCGCGCGGCGCGCGGTCGTCTCGCTCTTCATCGACGCGCCGACCGAGGAGATCATCTCCTATGCCGGCGGGTATCTCACTGCCGTCGCGCCGTTTTACGTCGTGCTCGGGCTTCTTATCGTTTACCGTTCCGCAGTGCAGAGCATGGGCAACAGCACCGCGCCGTTTCTCGCCTGCGTCGTTGAGCTGGTGATGCGCATCAGCGGCGCGCTGGGACTTGCGCGTGTGCTTGGCTACACGGGCGTGTGCTTCTCTTCGCCGCTTGCCTGGATCGGCGCCACGGCGCTGCTCATCCCGTTTTACAGGCGCGAAATGCGCAAAGGAAAGAACATTGCCGCATAAAAGAGAAAAGAGCGTCCACCATGCGGCAAAGCCGTATGGAAGGACGCTCTTCTGCCGTTACTGAATTTCTTTCAGAAGCTCCTCCGGCGTTGTGCCGAAGAGCTTTGCAAGCGCAATGAGGTTCGCCGTGCTTGGATCGGATGCGCCGCTCTCCCACTTGGAGACCGCCTGCCGGCTGACGCCCAGCGCCTCCGCCACAAACTCCTGCGTCATTTTGCACTCCGTCCGGCGGCACTTCAATACCTCACCGAGCGATCGGGCGCTCGCTGCCTTCTCCTTCCGCACGGGCTCGGAGCGGATGTACTTTCGCAGCGCACGGATGAGAAGCACGAGCACATAAACGCCAACGGCGAGGATCAGAAGCGACACGACAGCCATAAGAATGGAAATTTTCATGGAAATGACCTCCTTTTTGCCGTCAATATAACACCCCGCTGCCGGTTGCGCCACCAACTATCGCGCAACCTTTCTAACGGACAGCTGCCCCGCCCGAAAAATCGATCCGGGCGGGGCGGCTTTGGCAATACTTATGCGGTTCAGGCGTTGATGGGAACGGCGTCAAGCAGCGCGTCGATGTCGGCGTCGGTCGTCGCCCAGCTCGTGCAGAAGCGCACGGCGCTCATGCCGTTGGGGAAAGACTGCGTATGGCTGCACGAAAACTCCGGCTTGAGCCGCTCAATGAGCGCGTCCGGCAGAATGGGGAACTGCTGGTTGGAGGGAGACTCCACCAGAAAGGCCCAGCCGCGGGCGCGGAAGCCGTCGCGCAGGCGAAGTGCAAGACGCACTTCCTCCGCACCGATGCGGTCATAGAGCCCATCCTTGAAGGCTGCGTAAAACTGCACGCCGAGCAGACGGCCCTTGGCCAGCATGCCGCCGTTCTGCTTGATGAAGTAACGGAAATCCTTAGCCAGCTCCGGCGCGGAGAACACTGCCGCCTCGCCGAAGAGAAGGCCCATTTTTGTGCCGCCGATCGTGAACACTTCGCACATATGCGCCATGTCCGCGAGCGTATAGTCGCACACCGGGCTGTAGAGCGCGGCGCCGAGACGCGCGCCGTCGATAAAGAGCGGGAGATGGCGCGCTTTGCACACGGCGTGGAGCGCTTCCAGCTCGCCGCGCGTGTACACGGTGCCGAACTCCGTGGGGTTCGAGATGTACACCATGCCCGGCTGCACCGTGTGCTCAAAGCTCGCGTCGGCGTAATGCGCGCGGCAAAGCTCCTCGACCTGCGCGGCGGCGATCTTGCCGTCCGTGTTCGGCACGGTCAGCACCTTGTGGCCGGAGTTTTCGATAGCGCCGGTCTCGTGTGCGGCGATGTGGCCGGTGTCCGCCGCAACGACGCCCTGATGGGGGCGCAGGATCGAGGCGATCACGGTGCGGTTGACCTGCGTGCCGCCGACGAGGAACTGCACCTCGCCCTCCGGCAGAGCGCAGCGCTCGCGCAGCAGGGCGCGGGCGGCTTCGCAGTGGGGATCCTCTCCGTAGCCGGGGGTCTGCTCGCCGTTCGTTTCGATCAGGGCCCGGAGCACATCGGGATGCGCGCCTTCCAGATAATCGCTTTCAAACCGTTTCATCATATTCCATCCTCAGCAAAAATCGTTCTTTGTTTTCTGCGGTTCCCCGCACATACAGAGTACTCCCGCTGAGCGAATACGTCAACTCCGATTCTGTGCCGCGCGGCAATTCTTTCCGATATTCAATCCAGACGCTGCGCAGCGTATGCGTGCGTGCGAATTCCTCCGGCAGCAGATCCTGTCCCCAGCGGAGATACAGACAGTTGTTGAGATGGCCGTTTCCGTCGGTCTCGGCGTCGGTCACGCGGCGGGAACTGCGCTCCGGCAGCTCACGGGGGAAGGGAATAGGCTTGAACGCCGCGGGCAGTTCCCCCTCGACCGTGACGCGCGAAACGACGGCCCAGGCGTGATCTTTGGTGAGCGCACGGCTCTCGATATCCATGATGACCCAGATCGAAACGGCGTAGAGAAGCGCCGCGCCGTCCTCGCCGGCGATCCGGTAGTGCCGCCAGAACAGCCCGTGCGACTGCCGCCCGACCCATGTGTCGAGAAACACGCGCTCGCCCACGGCGGGCAGCCGGGAAATGCGCATCTCCGTGCGCGCGAGCGCCCAGAAGCAGCCCTTCGTCACGGCAATCTCCTGCCCGACGCCGAGAGAGGCATGGTGTACCGCGGCGATCTCCTGAAAGCGGTGGGCGAGCGCGTCGGGCCGGACGCGGCCAAAGCTGTCCGTCTCCTCCGGCGTGAAAACGATCTCTTCGCGGTAAAAGCCTTCCGGCAGAGCTTGTGCGCACATGATGAAACCTCCGGCATATATAATACGGATATCGTTGTATCTTGTGTACTATATTAGCAGAGCTGAAAGAGGAAATCAATATACGTTTTCAGCAAAAGTGTAAGGCGGGATAAAACCGGCAGATTGGATATTGATTTTTGACGATAATGCCGTAAAATAGAGAATACAAAATAAAGTGGGTGGAAAAGAAATGACGTTGGATAAACTGCATGTGGGACAGTCGGGGATCATCCGAAGCGTCGGAGGCGAGGGCGCTCTCCGGCTCCGGCTGCTTGATATGGGAGTCATTCCCAAAACGCACATTACCGTAACGCGCATTGCGCCGATGGGGGACCCGGTGGAGGTATTTCTGCGCGGGTATACGCTTTCGCTGCGGCTGGAGGACGCCGCCAAGGTGGAGGTGGAGCTCGCATGAGATTCGCTCTTGCCGGAAACCAGAACTGCGGCAAAACGACGCTTTTCAATCAGCTCACCGGAAGCAATCAGCACGTCGGCAATTTCCCCGGCGTTACGGTGGACAGCAAAAGCGGCAGCATCCGCAACACGAAGGGCGACGAGGTCGTCGACCTGCCGGGCATCTATTCGCTGCGGCCCTATTCCGCCGAAGAGATCGTAACGCGCGATTTCATTCTTGACGGCCGGCCCGACGGCATCATCAACATCGTGGACGCCACGAACATTGAGCGAAACCTTTATCTCACGCTGCAGATGATCGAGATGCAGGTGCCGATGGTGCTCGCGCTGAATATGATGGACGAGGTGCGCGCCAACGGCGGCACGGTCGATACTGTGAAGCTCTCGGAGCTGCTGGGCATCCCGGTCGTGCCGATCAGCGCGGCAAAGGGCGAAGGCATCGCCGATCTGACGGAGCTTGCCTGCCGCACGGCAGCCACGGGGCGCAAGCCGGAGGTATACGACTTCTGCCCGCCCGGACCGGTCCACCGCTGCATCCACGCCGTGACGCACGTGGTGGAGGATCACGCCGAGCGCGCCCGGATGAGCGCCCGCTGGGCGGCCATGAACGTGATCGAGGGGAATAGCGATATCGTCGCGCGTCTCGCGCTCGACGAGAACGAGCTGGAGCTGTGTGAGCACAGCATCGTGGAAATGGAGCGCGAAACGGGGCTCGACCGCAATGCCGCCATTGCCGACATGCGGTATTCCTTCATCGAATCGGTCTGCGCCGAAACGGTGAAAAAACCCGAGGAGAGCCGCGAGCGGAAACGTTCGCGCGCCATCGATAACGTCCTTACCCACCGCATATTCGCCCTGCCGATCTTTGTCGGCATTATGCTGCTGGTGTTTTATCTCACGTTTGAAGTGATCGGCGCGTTTTTATCCAATCTGCTCGCTATGGGGATCAATGCGCTGGCGGGGGTGGTAGACGCAGCGCTCACGGCTTACGGCATCAATCCGGTTGTACACTCACTTGTGATCGATGGGCTTTTCGGCGGCGTCGGCAATGTGGTGGAATTTTTGCCGGTGATCGTGGTGCTGTTCTTTTTCCTCTCCATGCTGGAGGACACCGGGTATATGGCGCGCGTCGCGTTCGTGATGGACAAGCTCCTGCGCCGGATCGGTCTTTCCGGAAAAAGCGTTGTGCCGATGCTCATCGGCTTCGGCTGCACCGTTCCGGCGGTCATGGCAACGCGGACGCTCACGAGCGAGCGTGACCGCCGCATGACCGTGCTGCTCACGCCGTTTATGAGCTGCAGCGCCAAGATCCCCATCTATTCCGTGTTCGTCGCGGCGTTTTTCCCCAAGTATAAGGCGCTCGCCATGGGTGGGCTGTACCTTTTCGGCATCCTTATCGGCGTTCTGGCGGCGCTCGTGTTTGGAAAAACGCTCTTTCGCGGCAACCCCATCCCGTTCGTGATGGAGCTGCCGAACTACCGTATGCCCTCGGTGCGTACAACGCTCCAGCTTATGTGGGATAAGGCAAAGGATTTTCTCCACCGCGCCTTTACCGTCATTTTCGTGGCAAGCCTTGTGATCTGGTTTTTGCAGACGTTCGACACGCGCATCAACCCCGTTTCGGACAATTCGCAGAGCCTTCTCGCCGCGCTCGGCGGACTTCTTGCGCCGCTCTTCGCGCCGCTCGGCTTTGCCGATTGGCGCGTATGCACCTCGCTCATCGCGGGCTTTATGGCAAAGGAAGCCGTTGTCAGCACGCTCGGCGTGCTCACCGGCGGCGCGGCGCTCTCCACGCTTTTCTCCGTGCGCAGCGCGGCGGCGTTTCTTGTGTTCACGCTGCTCTATACGCCCTGCGTGGCGGCGGTCGCGGCGATCCGGCGGGAGCTTGATTCGGTGTGGAAAACGTTCGGCGTCGTGGTGTTTCAGTGCCTGCTCGCCTGGGGACTCGGCGCGGCGGTCTACCAGATCGCACTGCTTATTTGACGATAGGAAAGGCATCGTATGTCCATAGGGGATATCGTTATTTTGCTCGGCGTCGCCGTGTGGGCGGTGATCGCCGTGAAGCGCGGCTGGAAAAACCGGAAGCGCGGCTGCGGCGGAGACTGCGGCAGCTGTTCCGGCGGCTGCGATAAGGAGAATAAACCATGAAGAAATATGTTGTGCCGCTTTTCCTCGCGGCGTGCCTGCTGCTGACGGCGTGCGGCCCCAAAGCGCCGGACACGGCGGAGCCGTCCGACCCGCCGTCCGCGGCGGCGTCCGCCGCGCCGGAGACAACGGATGCGCCGACGCCGGAGCCAACTCCGGAGCCGACCGCCGCGCCGCGCTTCACCGCGGGGGAGGAGACCGTGTATGTCCTCTGCGAGGGCAGGAGCGACGGGGCGAAGGCGCTCAGCCGCTGGCTCCGTTCCGCAGGGAAGGACACAGCGGAGACCTTTATCCCCGACGGGCTGGATACGCCGATGTATACGGTCCCGGCTGCAGAGCGTGATTCCGAAGAGATCCCCGCGGCTACGGACGAGACGCGCCGTGTGCGCGTCGCGGCGGATACGGAGCTTTTGGAGAGCGGCATCCTCACAGCGTGGCTCCCGGCGTTTGAGACCGCGACCGGATACATTGCCGAGGTCTATGCCGGCGATGCGTCCGTTCTCGCTGCCGCGGCTGCCGCGGGCGAGGCCGATGTGCTGCTGATGAAAAGGACCGACGCTTCCGCTCTCGGCACCATGACGCACTATCCGCTGCGGTACGAGCTTGTTTCCACGATCTATTCGGTCATTTGAAAGGATACGCCATGAAACGTTTTTTCCGTCATTTTGCTTTTGCCGCGTTCGGCGTGAGCATTCTCTGTCTGGCTCTCGGCATTGCCATGCTGATATGGACGGCGACTGCCATGAAATGGATCAGCTACGGCTTCGGCGCGGTGATGATCCTCTCGGGCATACTGCAGATCGCCTCGTACCTTACCGGGGAGCGTGTCGGGCTGCTGCGAAAGCTGCTGCTCATCTCCGGCATTATCGCTGCGGTGGCGGGCGTCTGGATCCTGCTCACGCAGAGCCTTGCGGAGCAGGTCATGCGCCTTACGGTCATTGTGATGGGCGTTGTGCTGCTTTACCACGGTTTCATGGACTGCAAGCACGGGCTGGATATCAAAAGCTGCGAAGCCGGCGGCTGGTCGGCGGCACTCGTGCTGGGTGTGTGCATCTGTGCGGCGGGCGTGCTGCTTCTTGTGAATCCCTTTGAAAAGAACGATACGCTTCTGTTTGCCGCGGCGCTCGGCTTCCTGCTGGACGGCATTTCCGGCCTCTTCACCACCGTTGCGGTGGCGCACGGAAAATCGCGCGCCGAGTTCCTCGCAGGACAGGCGCCCGTGATCGAGCTTGACCCCGCGGAAGCGGCGGAAACGCTGCCCGACGGAAAAACCGAGCCTCTGCCCGAAAGCGAAGCCGCTCCTCCAGACACGGAAAAGGCGGAAGCCGAAGCCAAAACGGAGTCCCCGGCAGAGAAGGAATAACGAATAACGAAAAAAGCGTATGGCCTCGGCCATACGCTTTTTTTGTAATAATCATTATCCGTGCTTCCAGTGCCTGAGCTGCGGCACGACGGCTTCCATGTGCGCGCGTACCTGCTCCGCGGGCCATGCCTCCGTCGCCATATGCTCCACGCAGAAATCAATGAGCTGCTCGGCGCTATTATACTTGAACTCGCCGCCGGAATAGCACCATTTGCAGTATTCCTCGTTGAACGATCCGTCCGGCTCGCGGCTGGTTATTTCGTCCTCGAGCGGCATACCGCAGCACTGGCAGATGTTCCGGCGCGGCGAGCCGAGAAGCGTATTGATGGAGACGTTAAAGAGCTCCGACAGGCGCTTGAGCGTTTCCGTGTTGGGGAGCGTTTCGCCGGTTTCCCAGCGGGACACCGCCTGCCGTGTCACGAAGAGCTTTTCCGCAAGCTGCTCCTGCGACAGGTTTTCCCGGTTCCGAAGCTGCAATATCACATCTTTTGTTTCCATATTCCGATCACCTCTTGGGGAAATTATACCCGAAGGCTCCGACGCAGGCAAGCAACGCGCTGTTGCCAGTGCGCCTTATATCTCCTGCGTTGACAGCCATGCGAGGAACTTTTCCATAAACCGCTCGTGCGGCGCGATGACGTCGAGCCGGATGCCGGGGGGCTCACCGGCAAACTGCGCGAGATACGCTTCCGGATTGGACGCGGTCTTCATAAAATCCGCGATAATGTATTCGCGGCTCATGCCCAGCTTGTAAAGGAGAATCGCCGACACAACGCCTGTCCGGTCCTTTCCGGCGGCGCAGTCGAGGATGATGAAATTGCAGGTGCCTTTTCTTTCTTTACAGTATGGGAAGGCGCAGCGTGCACTTTGCCGGAATATCGAACGCGGCGAAGTACGCCTGCTCCATCGGGATCCATTCGGCAAAAAAGCGTTTCGCTTTCTCCGGCGTGTTGCGGCGGGAAATGCGATCGCGCTGCAATTCCGGGGAGATGTCCAGAAATACGGAGAGATCGTAATACGGCGCAAGGTCGGGGTGCATGGAGTATGCCCCCTCGGTAACGACGAGCTTTTTCGGCGCGGTCTCCACGGCGTTTTGCAGCTGCATGGAAGCGCAGTCGAACCGCCGGTAAAAAACCTTTTCGCCGCGCCGGAGCGGGAGCAGCACCTCGGCGAGAAACCGTTCCCGATCCACATTCCCGCCGGGCTCGGCAAACCGCGCGGCGGTGCGCTGCTCTGAGCGGAGAAAAAAGTCGTCCATATGGAACACGGTGCAGCCGTACCGTTCGGCGAGAATTTTGCCGAGCGTCGTTTTGCCGCTCGCGCTTCCGCCCTCAATAGCGAGACGCACGGGGGCTTCTCCGGCGAGCCGCCGGTCAAGCTCCGCGAACAGCGGGGCGAAACGGTCGGTTTGGTTTGTTTCGTTCATATCGGTCCTCCATGGGTAAACCGTCAGGCTTCCGCCGCTGGTATTTTATAGACTTCACACTCGGCGCGGGAATGAAATACGGTGAGCGTTTTATCCCTGTGCTTTTCCAGCAGCGCATAGATGTTGGGAAGCCGGGTCTCGGAAAAAAGCGTGATAAACTCGCGGAATTCCGGGTCGAACTCCGTCTCGATCCACGGCATATCTTCGCGCTTCGTACCGATGCGCGCTTCCACGCCCGCAATGCAGTCCGCAAGCGGCAGATCGAAAAGAAATACCGTGTCGCATTCCGCCAGTCGCCATTCCGGCGTCCGGCTGAAGTTGCCGTCGATGATCCAGCGGTCTTTTCGGAGTATTTCGGCGAGCGCCGCGTCAAATTCCGCTTCGGAAACGGTCGTTTTGTCCGGCCTGTGCCAGAGAAGATCGAGAGGATAGAGCGGCAGCCCGGTCCTGTCCCGCAGCCGCCGGGCAAACGTGCTCTTTCCCGACCCGGGACAGCCGATCACGAGGATTTTTTTCATGGCAGTATAGTATTTTTGCGGAAAGCGCGCGTCATTGCTGTCAGATCATAACTCATGGCAAGCAGAATCTTTATTTCGTCCTCCGGCGCGCTGCCGTCGAGCGCGGCGGTGATCCAATGCTCCTTGTTCATATGGTAGGCAGGGAAGAACCCGGGCTTTTCCCGCTGCGGCCCGATCAGACGAGGATCGGCCTTGAGATTCAGCACGGGGACTTCTTCGGATCCCGGCAGACCGAGCAGCGAAGCCTTTACGGTCATAAAAAGAGCAAACCATTTTTTGTTGCTCGCATGACGGAATACGGAAAACTCCGGCTTGTCCGCCCACGGATGCTCCGGCTCTGTGCTGTAAGCATCCTGTATATAGTGTATCCAGTCGGTGGATGTCATGGCAGCCTCACTTCCGCAGCGACAGTATCCCGGCACGGGGGGAGAGACGGTCAAACGTCATGGCGGGGCCCTGCGTAAAGTCACCGCAGGCGACAGCATAGGAACCTGAACTGTCCTCAGCATCGGATTTTAAAAACACAACGCCATTGGCGAAATACTCGCGGTTAGTCAACTACAATTGCCAGTATTTTCAGTTCGTGATCATTGAAGCTGTTTGACAGTGTTATTTCTGAAGTTCCAGCGTCTATGCCGGTAATTGTAAGCTTTGCTCTGTTTCCAGCCCAGGAATCACCGCTCCAATCTGGACTTGCAATAGATGTATCGGTTACGTTACAGTAAATGGTGCAATAGTTTAAACACGCAATACTGACATCGACGGTCGTTCCTTTTTTGATAATCACAGCATTAGAGTATGTGAAGAACTCATCAAATCTTTTGAAGTCGTTTGCCTCAGTGTTTTTCGCAAAGTCCTTGATGCCATTATATACTTGTCCTGCCGTCCCAGTACCGCCTCGCGAAGAATCGTTGACATCCACTACAATTGCCAACAGGTATAGCTCGTGGTCATTTTCTTCACTATACACTCGGATGACAGAAGTTCCTTCTTTTAAGCCTGTTAAGCTGAGTGTAGCGGTACTCCCCCTCAAAGAATCACTCCATTTAGGGCTTACGATTGATGTATCGGCTTCACAATATATATAGGCACTTTTCCCCCAAACAATATAGACGTCAACGGTTGCCCCTTTTTCAATAATGACCGCATTTGAGTAGGTATACAGGTCTTTATATTGCTTAAACGCATTTGCGTTGTTGTTATTTGCGAAATCCTTCGCCGCATCGTATATTTTTCCGGCGTTGTTAAAAATTTGTGGTCTTTGTGCAGAATTCGATGACTGCGAGGAATCTTTGGAATTGTTTGAAGGCAATGAGCCGAGCAGAAAGAGCAAAACTATTAACGCAACACTTATACCCAGCACAAGAAAAAAGCCACTCAAACAACCCATTGGTTTTTTTGAAGTCGACTGATTATTACTTGGAGTTGAAACCGCTGAGGCTTCAGCAGGATTTGGCGCATCGTCGGACTCTTGATCCACATTTTTACCGCAGTAATTGCAGAAAACAGAGTCCAGCGGAAGCGTATGGCCGCAGTGAGGGCATATTTTCTGATTGTTATTTGCGCCGCAATAGTTGCAGAATTTGCTGGTGTCGGGAATCTGTTTGCCACAGCTGTTGCAAATCATTTCTATCATCCATTCCTTTCCCCAATATGAGAAGCCGAGTATTGCTTTTTATATATAATATTGTATCATTTCCAATTATTTCGTGCAACTGAATTAACAAAAAATCCGGTTTGGGATTACCCAAACCGGATTTTTCTTATGCCTTATGTAAGAACTCAGGCGTTCTTGTTCTTGATGTACTCGTCGATGGCGGTAGCGGCGGTCTTGCCGGCGCCCATGGCGAGGATGACGGTGGCAGCGCCCGTGACGGCGTCGCCGCCGGCGAACACGCCCTCGTGGGTGGTCTTGCCCTTCTCGTCGGCGATCAGGCAGCCGTGCTTGTCCGCTTCCAGACCGGGGGTGGTCATGCGGAGCAGCGGGTTGGGGCTGGTGCCGAGAGCGTCGATCATGGCGTCCACTTCGAGCACGAAGTTGGAGCCCTCGACAGGCATCGGACGGCGGCGGCCCTTCTCGTCAGGCTCGCCGAGCTCCATCTTGATGCACTCGATGCCGGTCACGTAGCCCTTCTCGTCGCCGATGACGCGCACCGGGTTGGTGAGCAGCTTGAACTCGACCTCTTCCTCCTGGGCGTGGTGGACCTCTTCCTTACGGGCGGGAACTTCTTCCATGCCGCGGCGGTAGACGACGTAGACGTGCTCCGCGCCGAGACGCTTCGCGCAGCGGGCGGCGTCCATAGCGACGTTGCCGGCGCCGACGACGGCGACGCACTTGTGGTGCTTGATCGGCGTGTCGTAATCTTCGCGGTAGGCCTTCATGAGGTTGATACGGGTCAGGAACTCGTTGGCGGAGTAAACGCCGAGCAGGTTCTCGCCCGGAATGCCGAGGAAGCGGGGCAGACCCGCGCCGGAGCCGAGGAACACGGCCTCAAAGCCTTCCTCGGTAAGCAGCTCGTCGATGGAGATGGCGCGGCCGATGACGGCGTCGGTCACGATCTTGACGCCCATCTCTTCGAGCGCGGCGACTTCGCGCGCCACGATCGCCTTGGGCAGACGGAACTCGGGGATGCCGTACACCAGAACGCCGCCGGCCTTGTGGAACAGCTCGTACACGGTGACTTCATAGCCCATGCGGGCGAGGTCGCCCGCGCAGGTCAGACCGGCAGGGCCGGAGCCGACGACGGCGACGCGGTGGCCGTTGGAAACGGGCTTCTCGACCTTCGCGTTGGGGTCGGCGTGGGCGGCGTGCCAGTCGGCGACGAAGCGCTCGAGACGGCCGATGCCGACGCTCTCGCCCTTGATGCCGCGGACGCACTTGCCCTCGCACTGATGCTCCTGCGGGCAGACGCGGCCGCAGACGGCGGGCAGGCTGTTGGTGGAGGTGATGATCTTGTAGGCTTCTTCAAACTCGCCCTCGGCGACCTTGGCGATGAACTCCGGAATGCGGACGTTCACCGGGCAGCCGCTGACGCAGGGATGCTGACGGCAGTTGAGGCAGCGCTTGGCCTCGTCGATGGCGATCTCCTCGGTGTAGCCGAGAGCGACCTCGTCAAAGTTCTTGTTGCGTACCAGAGGCTCCTGCTCCGGAATGGGGTTTTTCGTCATACTCATATTAGCCATGTCTTACACCTCCGGTGATGCGGCAGATATGTTCCTTCGCGGCGGTCTCTTCACCGGCGTAGAAGGAGTTGCGGGCGATCAGCTCGTCCCAATCGACCTGGTGGCCATCAAACTCGGGGCCATCCACGCAGGCGAACTTGGTCTCGCCGCCGACGGTCAGACGGCAGCCGCCGCACATGCCGGAGGCGTCGATCATGATCGGGCAGAGAGAGCAGATGGTCTTGATGCCGTAGGGCTTGGTGGTGAGAGCGGTGAACTTCATCATCTTCAGCGGCCCGATGATGAACACTTCGTCATACTCGCGGCCGGACTTGATGAGCTCTTCCAGCTTGGCGTTGCCGAAGCACTTCTCGCCGTAGCTGCCGTCATCGGTGCAGATGTAGAGGTTGGTGGAGTGGGCGCGCATCTCGTCCTCAAGGATCACGATGTCCTTGGAACGGAAACCGGCGACCATATCGACCTCGATGCCGGCTTCATAGAAGCCCTTGCACACGGGGTAGCCGATAGCGCAGCCGACGCCGCCGCCGACGACGCAGACACGCTTCTGTCCGCCGATCTGGGTGGGCTTGCCCATGGGACCGACAAAGTCGGCGAGGCAGTCGCCCGGCTCCATGAGCTCGAGCATACGGGTCGTCTGACCGACGGGCTGCACCATGATGGTGACGGTGCCCGCTTCGCGGTCATAATCCGCGATCGTCAAAGGAACGCGCTCGCCGTGCTCGTCCAGACGCAGAACGATGAACTGACCGGGCAGGCACTTCTTGGCGACCAGCGGGGCCTTGATGACATACTCAAGGACCGTGCCGGCCTCATTCAGGGGCCGCTTGCTTACGATAGGAAACATAGCTTCTTTCCTTTCTTCCTTTGGTTTGCTTTTCTTGCTGCTGGCGGAGATGGGGAAATCTCCGTCATATTGTCACATATTGCAATTATACCATAATATCCGCCCGATGGAACATTTTTTTTCAAAATTCATCGCCCGGGAATCTTAGCCTTTTTCTATGATTTGCGTCGATTGACAAGGGCACACGCGGTTCTGCCGGGCGGAAATGCCCTCAT
>ERZ827168.322-NODE-322-length-82542-cov-24.787615_pt1 | contig 82542 bp, 84 predicted proteins | sample MGYA00519868_ERZ827168 | MGnify/ENA primary metagenome ERZ827168 (study PRJEB31778, sample SAMEA3449271) | human gut metagenome | biome: human gut; feature: human-associated habitat; material: faeces | place: United Kingdom | collected 2010/2012 ... | reverse complement strand
TGATAGTTATTTACAGGAAGGATTTACTGATTACATAATAAAATCATCAGATAAAGAAGAAATATTAAATAAAATGAATAAGTACTTGTCATAGTACTTTTTTCTTGCTTTTAATAGAAAAATCTGTTATTATATATGCCGAGGTGTTAATATTTATGAAATGTTGTGGAAACTGTGAATGGTGTATTACTGAAGAAGAAGAACTAGCTCAAATAAAAGAAAAAAATTATGATGAAGAGGATCTAAATAGACCTCTTACTGGGGACTGCTCTCTAGGAATTGATCATGGCGAAAACTATTGCTGCAGTCAGCATAATTATATGGAAAAGTTAACCAATATTTATGTGCTATATGATGAAAACTATTTTGGTCCAGGCTATTTTATAGTTACAGAATATAATAAAGAACCAGTTATACTTATAAAAATGTTTATCGCAGGTAGTAAAACTTTTCCTGAATTCAAATTATTTGCTTATGAAAAAGAAAGTAATAACTATTCTACTAAATTAAATAAAAGTATAAACTTATTAGTATTCAAAAAAAATAATGAAGATTTATATCAGATAGTTAAATTACTATCTTCATCACTACCTTATGATACAGTTCTATCAGCAGAATATAATAAAGAAAAAAGTAGCATACATATAAGTATTACCGAAGACTATGCCGACATAACTATATCAAAAGATATAGTTAGTGATAAAGACAATAAAGATTCCATAAACATAACACTAGGAGACCCATATACCTGCAAAAACTATATTCAGTTAAGTACCTTTTATAATAGATTAGCCAAGCTAAGTAAAGGTGTACTTAAAGAAGAAGGAATGAAAAAAATCCTGAAAATAAAATAAATATAACTAAAGGTAGATTTTTGTCTATCTTTAATTATTTACTAAAAAACTATTGTAATTTACTCTAGGTATTTGATATAATTAAATAGACAAAGAAAGGTGATTAAAATGGAAGAATACAAAATAATTACTCATGATGAAAATGAGACAATTGCAGTAGCACAAAATATCGAATCAGAAAAATTTCCTAATATGGTTATATGTTTAAATGGAGACCTTGGTAGTGGTAAGACACTATTTACTAAAGGCTTTGCTCATGCCATGGGAATAGATGAGATAACTTCACCTACATTTACAATTATAAAAGAATATGTTGGTGAATTACCACTATATCATATGGATGTATATAGACTAGAGGATTCAAAAGAAGACATAGGAATAGAAGAGTATTTTGACAAGGGAGGAGTAACCATTATTGAGTGGGCTGATATGGTCAAAGATATCCTACCTCCAGAAAGATTAGATATAAAGATAAAAATAACAGGAGAAAACACAAGAGTATTAATACTAACTCCATATGGAAAAAAATATACTAATATTTGTGAGGCCATAATATGATAAGCTTATTCATAGATACATCACTATCCGATGTATCTATTGCCTTAGTAAAAGAAGGAAAAATTTTATCTAATATCAAAAATACCAGTCCTAAAGAACATTCTATATATACTACAAAATTCATCGAAGATATTTTAAAAGAAAATAACTTAGAGCCAAATGATGTAAATGAAATAGTGGTTGTAAATGGTCCAGGTTCATTTACCGGCATAAGAATAGGAGTAACAATAGCCAAGATGTGTGCTTATCTTCTAAAAATAAACATAAAAGAGATAACATCCTTAAAAATAAGAGTATTAGGTTTTACTGGAGATTATTTTCTATCCACTATAGATGCCAAACACGGTAACTATTACATAGGATTATACGATAAAGAGTATAATACCATTACTGAAGAGTTTAACAATATAGATAGAATAGATGAGTTAAAAGAAAAATATAATCCAGTCTTAGTAACCGAAGCAGATGATTATGATATTGAAGAGATAATTAAATATGCTAAGAATCTTCCTAGTATTAATCCGCATGCAGTAAATCCAGTATATTTAAAATTACCCGAGGTTATGGAAAAAAATGATAAAAGAAGTAGTTAATAATGATAATCCCTTTTCTAAAGAAATTCAGTATATAGAAGATAATAATGTACTAGGAGAATTAAAATACTCTCTAATATATGAAAGAATGGAAGTAGATAATATTCTTGTAAAAGAAGAGTATCGCAGTAGAGGAATAGGAACCAAATTAATGAGTTACCTAGTATCTGAAGCCATCCATCATAAAGTAATAAATATAACTCTTGAAGTAAGAGTAAGTAATAGTAGAGCAATAAATCTTTATAAGAAGTTTGGTTTTCGTGAGGTAGCCTTAAGAAAATACTATTATGGAGATGAAGACGCAATACTTATGGAAAAACAGGTGATGTAAATGAAAGATGTATATATACTTGGAATAGAGTCAAGTTGTGATGAAACAAGTATGAGTATAGTAAAAAATGGCTCTGAAGAAATAGCCACTGTAGTACTAAGTCAAATAGATATTCATAAAAACTATGGTGGAGTAGTACCAGAAATAGCAAGTAGAAATCATATAGAAAATATAACAATAGTCCTTGAAGAATTATTAAGTAAGACTAATCTAACTATGAATGATATAACTGCCATAGCGGTGACATATGGCCCAGGACTAATAGGAAGTCTATTAATAGGAGTACAGGCTGCTAAAACAATGGCCTTAGTAACAGGAAAACCATTAGTACCAGTTCATCATATAGCGGGACATATCTATGCTAACAATTTAGAAGGAAGATTACAGTTTCCCCTAATAGCTTTAGTAGTAAGTGGTGGCCATACCGAATTAGTTTATATGAAAGAAGACTATTCTTTTGAGCGAATAGGAGGTACTTTAGATGATGCTGTTGGTGAGTGCTATGATAAAGTAGCTAAAGTAATTGGATTAGAATATCCAGGTGGTCCAAAAGTAGACAAACTAGCTCATCAAGGTAAAGTAACCTATGACTTACCATTACCATTAAACGATAAAACATATAACTTTAGTTTCAGTGGTATTAAGTCAGCAGTTATTAATCTAGTACATAACGAAAATCAAAGAGGAAATACCATAAATAAAGAAGATTTATGTGCTACTTTCCAGCATAATGTTACCGAGGTAATAGCTAAGAAAACAATGCATGCCTTAAAAGACTATCATGTAAATAATCTTATAGTAGCGGGAGGAGTATCCGCTAATGCGGGTCTAAGAGAAAGATTAGAAAAAGACTGCAAAGAAAACAATATTAACTTATCAATACCAAAAATACAATATTGTACAGATAATGCCACTATGATAGCAGCGGCAGCCTATTTTGCCTATAAGAAAAATATCTTCGCAGATCAGACCCTAAATGCTGTAGCCACAGATAGTCTATATAAATATTAAAGAAAATTAAGGAAGAAAGTTAGAAAATCACTACTTTCTTTTTTCTTTTAGACTAACTTTATTATGCTAAAAAATTTCACCTCATATAATAAAGTGATTATGAATAGAGGTGAGATGAATGAATTTCATAACAGAAAATACAGAATTAATGGTAACATTATTAACCATGACCTTAACATGGATATTGGGATTTATATCAAAGAGATGTCCTTATATAAATAATAACCTAATAATAATACAAAATATCTTCATAGGATTATGCGTATCAATATTTTATTTCATAATAACCAAAGACTTTAATTTAGCAATAACATTGAGTGGTCTATTTGCCGAAACAGGATACAATCTTATTCATAATATAGAAAAACTGATAAAGGAGGGTAAAAATGGTTAATATTGTAAAAAAAATAGTACCAGAAAGTAGATATTATCTAAAATGCCCTTATGAAATGATTCCTACTAGAATAGTAGTACATAATACCGCCAATGATGCTACTGCTAGAAATGAAATAAGCTATATGACAAATAATGACTATGAAACATCGTTCCATTATGCAGTAGATGATAAAGAAATAGTACAGGGACTTCCTGAAAATAGAAATGGTTGGCATGCTAGTGATGGCAATGGTAAAGGAAATAGAGAAGGAATAGCTATAGAAATATGTTATTCCAAATCAGGAGGAGATCGCTTTATTAAGGCCGAAGAGAATGCAGTAGACTTAATCGTAGATATATTAAATAGATATAATTGGGATATAGATAAAGTAACAAAGCATCAGGATTATACAAATAAATATTGCCCACATAGAACATTAGATTTAGGTTGGGATAGATTTATTAATATGATTAAAGAAAAATTATCAGAAACAAGGGCAAGACCTTTTGTAGTAGGAGAAATACTATACAATAAAGAGGATTTATATTTACATGAGACTGCAGGTTATGGTGGCGGGCTAATGCTTTTAAAGAAAGATACAAAGTCAGTAGTTAAAAAATATCATTATAATAAAGGTTTATACATGGCACTAGGAGACACTAATTCTTATTATGATGCGGCTTGGACAGATGAATATAGTAAGTTTACTACTGAAGAACCTATAGTACCGGATGAGCCTTCAGTACCAGAAGAACCAAAAGAAGATAATAATGACGATATAAATAAAGATAACACTAAAGAAGAAGATAATACTAAAGATGATAACAAAGATAAAGATAATGAAATAGAATTACCAGTACAAGATAGAGAAAATCCCTTATTATGGTTATTAGATAAAATTATAAAATTCATAGTTAAATTATTCAAAGGAAGGAAAAAATAATTCCTTCTTTCTTTTTGTTCAGTTCGAGCCTAAGGTCTCGGTACTGCTATAGAAAGCCTTAATAAGTCTTTCTATAGAAAATCAGTGCCTATTAGTAGTCTCTGATTTTAAGTATATTATAGTTATTATAAAATTCACAAATAACCGAATTGTGATTAAAACATTATATTTTTGAAATAAATAGTATTAATCATCATCGATATCTAAGTTATCATATCTGGCTTATATATATAGGCTATAAATGACACACTATAGACCTGGGCTATAGTGTAAATAAAATAAAAAAATATTCCTATCTTTACTTCACTATATTATCAAAATATGATAAAATGAAGTAAAGAAAGATGAGGTAGACAAGATGAAAGTTTTAGAATTAAATAAGAATCAGCAAGAAGCTGTTAATCATATAAATGGACCAATGTTAGTACTCGCAGGAGCAGGTTCTGGAAAGACCAAAGTACTAACTAGTAGAATAGCAAATTTAATAGAAAATGGAATAAGTCCATATAACATATTAGCAATAACCTTTACTAATAAAGCTGCCAAAGAAATGAAAGATAGAGTAGTATCCCTAATAGGAAGTACTGCTAATAATATACAAATATCAACATTTCACTCTTTAGGGCTTAGAATACTAAAAGAAAACTATAGCCTATTAGGATATGAAAGAAACTTTACTATCATAGATAGTGATGATGTCTTAACTATTATTAAAAAAATAATGAAAGACCTAAATATGAGTAAAGAATACTATAATCCTAGAGAAATAAAGAATAAAATAAGTTCTGCTAAAAACGAAATGATGGATGTAGAAAAATTCTCTAAAATAGAATTTGATCATAAAGTAGTAGAAGTATATAAAACATATCAAAAAAAATTAAAACAAGGAAACTCTGTAGACTTTGACGATTTACTAATATTACCAATAAAATTATTTAAAAACTATCCCAATGTCTTAAATGACTATCAAGAAAGATATAAATATATATTAATAGATGAATATCAGGATACAAATGAAGCTCAATATACCTTCAGTAGACTACTATCATCTAAATATCGTAATATCTTTGTAGTAGGAGATAATGACCAAGCCATATATGCTTTTCGTGGAGCCAATTATAAAAATATCTTAAACTTTGAAAAAGACTATCCTGAAGCAAAAACAATATTACTTGAAGAAAACTATCGTTCTACTAAGAACATCTTAAATGCCGCTAATAGCGTTATAAAAAATAATAGAGAAAGAAAAGATAAAAACTTATGGAGTAATAACGAAGAAGGAGATAAAATAAAATATAAAAAAGTATCAACAGAGAAAGAAGAAGCATCCTTTGTAGTAGGAGAAATAAAAGATTTAATATCAAAAGGTGTTAAAGAAGAAGATATAGCGGTCTTATATCGTACCAATGCTCAGTCAAGAACTATCGAAGAGGAACTACTAAAAAAGAATATCAAATATCGAGTAGTAGGAAGTTTCTATTTTTATAATAGAAAAGAAATAAAAGACTTATTATGTTATCTAAGATTAATAAATAATCATAAAGATGATGTAAGTCTGCTTAGAATAATCAATACTCCAAAAAGAGGAATCGGTGAAAAAACAATTGATAACCTAACTACACTCGCTGAAGATGCTGATATTTCTATCTATGAAGCCATTACTACAGGTAAAGAATTAACCTTTAAAGAACTAATCGAAGAACTAACTAAAGATAGTGAGAAAATGTCACTTACTGAATTAGTTGATGATATTCTAGATAAAAGTGGTATAAGAAAAGAATTAGAAAGTTCTAAATTACTCGAAGATGAAATAAGACTAGAAAACTTAAACGAGTTTAAAGGAGTTACCAAGAGTTATGAAGAAGAATATGGTTCAGCAAGCCTAGAGGATTTTCTCGAAGAAATCTCCCTAGTTAGTGATATAACCGAACATCAAGATAGTGATGGAAGAGTAAGTTTAATGACTGTCCACTCTGTAAAAGGACTAGAGTTTGATTATGTCTTTATCGTTGGTATGGAAGAAGGAATATTCCCACATTATAATGCTATCAATGACGGAAGCAATTCCGCTATTGAAGAAGAGCGTAGACTATGCTATGTAGCCATTACCAGAGCCAAGAAAAAACTTTATATAACATCTGCTGATACTCGTATGTTATTTGGAAATACCAATAGAAATATGCCAAGTAGATTTATAAATGAAATAGATAAAGAATATATTGAAGTAGAAGGAATAAAACCACTTACTAAGATGGTATCAAATATCAAGAAAAAAATTGATAAAAACGCCGAATACACAGTAGGAGAACATATTGTTCATACTGAGTTTGGTGAAGGCGTCGTAATAGGAGTAGATAAATCGATCCTAACCGTAGCCTTTCCGCATCCAACAGGTATAAGAAAACTAATGAAAGGTCATCCAAATATCAAGAAAATATAAAAAGGAGTTACTATGAAAAAAATATTACTTATCATATTTTCAATTACTATAATTATTGAAATAGTAGTATTACATCAAGATAACAAAAACCTAATTATTTCCAATAATACTACTCTTGAAGAATTAAAACAAAATAATCTAATTGAAGATGGTAAAGTATCATTAGATTCGGTATATAAAGAAGAGGAAGAAGTAAGAGAAAAAGTTGAAGAGCTATTTTCCGCTACTACATTCAAAGTCGAAGACATTGAACAGCTAATTATCCAAGAAGAAGATAAAAGTAAAGAACTGCAAGATAGCATATCTTCTCTTGAAGAACAGATTGTAGGTCTTGAAGGTAACATTACCACTCTTGAAGCAGAATATAATAGACTAGCCAAAGAGTATGAAGAAAAAAATTCTGCCTATATAACAGGAGTACCCACAATTAATCAGTATCCCGACTATCCAACAGGTTGTGAATCCGTTGCACTAACTATTCTATTAAAATATTATGGTGTATCAGTAACTCCTAATGATGTTATAAATAAGTTAGAAAAAGGAAAAACACCATATACCAAGGATGACGTTACCTATGGTGGCAATCCTGAACTAGAGTTTATCGGAGACCCAAGAACCCAAAATTCCTATGGTGTCTATGAAAAACCTATTGCCAAAGTAGCGGGTACCTATAAATCAGGAATAATAAATGCTACTGGTAGTTCTTTTGATGAAATATTAAAAATAGTAAAATCAGGTAGACCAGTACTAGCCTGGACATCTATAGGATTATCCACACCATACATATCAACATCTTGGATATATGAACCAACAGGAGAAACCATATATTGGAAATCGGGAGAGCATGCTGTAGTCATAATTGGTTATACTACTGATAAAATAATAATATCTGACCCAATCGGTGGAAAAATAAAATATCAGTCATTATCACTATTTAGAGAAAGATATAATTACTTTGGAAAGAAGGCCTTATACTACTAATGAAAAATAAAATATTTAAAATAATAGGAACTATCTCTTTTATAGGAGTATTCACTATACTAATAATTACTTTATATAATAACATAACTCTAAATAATAAAAATAAAGAGTTAGAAAACTATTTAAAAGAATACAAAGAATTAAAAAAAGAAATAGATAACCTAAATAACTTAAAAAAAAGTTATGATATAGCCAAACTAAATAACGAAAATCTAAATAGTCAAAAAGAAGAATTAGAGTCAGAAATAAAACAGTTAAATAATAAGATAAGTAATTTAAATAAGAAGATAGATAAACTAAAGTAGTCTCTCTTCTCTTTTTATAGCATATATTATATTGGAGGTACGTATGGATTATAATATTTTAGTAAATAAAGATAATCCCCTGCCAAGAGCACATATACCAAGTACTTTAGTAGAAGCTAGTAGTAGTTACAAAGATGGCATATTAATAGATAGAGAAACAAAGAATGCTTTTGATAGAATGAAACAAGATGCTTTAAGATATGGATATCACATAGATATAGAAAGTGGATATCGTGATTATGATTATCAAGAAAAAATATATAATAAATTACTTGAAGAAAAAGGATTTACTTATGCTATCACAAGAATAGCAGAACCAGGTAAATCAGAACATCAAACAGGATTAGCCGTAGATTTTTGTATATATAAAGATGAAAAGTGTTACATAGAACATGAAATAGAAGAATTATTAGAAACTAAATGGGTTCATCAAAATTGTTATAGATATGGCTTTATATTAAGATACCCTGAAGGAAAAGAGGATATAACAAAATATAGTTATGAACCATGGCATATAAGATATGTAGGAAATATAGCTAGTTATATTTATAATAATAATCTAACACTAGAGGAATATAAAGAAAGAGAGTCTAAAAAATAGATTCTCTTTCAGTTTCGTCTCACACTAAAGTAGTTCGTCGTTTTCTAATGCCTAAGGTCATTAGAAAATATTTTTGAGCCTATAGTCTCAAAAATAATAATTTATAAAATGTTAAAATAAAAGTGTATAATTATTGGCTTATATATAATAGATACGATTGGTATATTGTTGTTAGACTACGGGCTAACAACAACACTTCAAGACCCAGACTTGAAGTGATAAAGAATAAAAATATATTGACATAATTATATTAACTGTGATATTATTTAAATATATGAATATATATTCATGTATAAGGAGGAAATATGTTAGATACAAAAGAAATAAATAGCATAAAAAACAAATTACTTGAAGAAGATACTATTATAGATATAGCAGAATTATTCAAAGTATTCGCAGATTCAACTAGAGTAAAAATAATAAATGTCTTATTAGAAAACAAACTTTGTGTAGGAGATATAGCCGCCCTTGTCGGAGGCACTCAGTCAGCCATTTCTCACCAGCTTAGAATACTAAAGTCCGCTAAACTAGTAAAATATACCAAAATAGGTAAAACAGTATATTACGAATTAAGCGATGACCATGTAAAAAAACTATTTAGTGTAGGAAAGGAACATATCAATGAAATATAAATATAATATCAAAAATCTAGATTGTGCCAACTGTGCAAAGAAAATAGAAGAAAAATTAAATAAAGATAAAAACATCAAAAATGCTATAGTCAATTTTAGTGCATCAACAGTATCTGTGGAAACAGACCTAGAAAAATCATTTGAATATGTTAAACAAATAGTTAGTGAAGTAGAACCAGATGCCATACTAAGTGAAGAAAAAGTAAAAGAAGATAACTATAAAATATTTTATCAAATCCTAGTAGGAGGTATATTAGGATTAATAGGTTGTATAACAAAATTACCATATCATTTAAACCTAATTATAATTATAATAAGTTATATAGTATTAGTATATAGTACCTTTATAACCGCTATTAAACAGTTATCCAAAAGAATAATTAATGAAAACCTATTAATAGTAATATCAACAATAGGAGCCTTTGTATTAGGAGAGTTACATGAAGGATTAATGGTAATATTCCTATATGAACTAGGAAAAGCACTAGAAAAATTAGCAGTTAATAGAAGTAGAAAATCAGTATCAGAACTTATGAATATAAAAGAAGAAAACTCTAATTTAAAAGAAGAAGATACTATAAAAGTAGTACCAACAGAAACCATAAAAGTAGGAGATATAATTGTCGTAAAAGAAGGCGAAAAAGTACCACTAGATGGAATAATAATAGAAGGAAATGCTATGCTAGATACTAGTGCCCTAACAGGAGAATCAGAATTATTAAATGCTACCATAGGTAGTGAAGTATTATCCGGAAGTATCAATAAGAGTGGTTTAATAGAAGTAAAAGTAACTTCCATATACAAAAACTCTACCGTAAGTAGAATATTATCACTAGTAGAAACTGCTACTGAAAGAAAAACCAAAACCGAAACAGTAGTATCAAAGTATGCCCCAATATATACCCTAAGTGTATTAATCGTCGCCATTCTAGTAGGAGCCCTTTTACCACTAATAACAAACTTAACATATACCGAAAGTATTTATAAAGCTTTAACCATAATAGTAGTATCATGCCCTTGTGCTGTTGCTATATCCGTACCATTAGCATACTTCTCAGGAATAGGAGCTTCTTCCAAAGAAGGAATACTAATAAAAGGAAGTAATTACTTAGATAGTATAAAAAATATCAAAAAAGTAGTATTTGATAAAACAGGAACCATAACAACAGGAGAGTTTTATGTATCAAAAATAAACATTTATGATAAAAAATATACCAAAGACAAAGTATTAGAATTATGCGCTAAAGGAGAAAGTCTATCTAACCATCCTATCGCCGCATCAATAATTAAAGAATATGGAAAAGAAGTATCAACTGAAGATATCAAAGAACATAGAGAATATCAAGGTAAAGGTATAACCTATAAATATAAAGATCAAAATATCAAAATAGGAAATTCCAAATTCTGTAATCAAAAAGAAACCAAAAATATCTATCTAATGATTAACGATAATTTAGTTGCTGAATTAGAAATAAAAGATAAAATAAAAGAAAGTGCTAAAGAAACAATCAAGATACTTAAAGATATGAATATAGAAACCTATATGTTTACTGGAGATAATAAAGAAAAAGCCATAGAAATAGCTAAAAAAGTAGGAATAAAAAATGTCTTTTATGAAATGCTTCCAAATGATAAATATCAAAAACTAGAAGAGTTAATAAATACTAAAAAAGAAAAAGAACTAGTATCATTTGTAGGAGACGGCATAAACGATGCTCCAGTACTAGCCTTATCAGATATAGGTATATCAATGGGTAGCCTAGGTAGTGATTCCGCTATCGAAGCCTCAGATGTAGTAATAATGAATGATAACCTATCAAAGATAATAACCGCTATAAAAATATCCCAAAAAACAAATAAAATAATCAAAGAAAATCTAATATTTGCCATTACTATAAAACTATTAGTATTAATATTAACCATACTAGGATTATCCACTATGTGGGAAGCAGTATTCGCAGATGTTGGAGTAACAGTACTATGCATTCTAAATACATTAAGACTATTAAAGAATAACCAGTTATAATAAATAAAAAAATAATAAAAATGTGTTTTAATAACATATTTTTTTTGTTATAATAATAATGGAAAGTTAGAAGTGAAAAAAATGAGAAATATATATGATGTAACATTAAAAGAATTAGAAGATTATTTTATAAGTATAAATGAAAAGCCCTTTAGAGCGGCTCAAGTATATGAAGGATTATATAAAAAAAGATATACTTCATTTGGTGAAATGACTAATATTAGTAAAGAATTAAGAGAAAAACTAAAACAAGATTTCTCTTTCTACAAGATAAAACTATTAATAAAACAAGAAAGTAAAGAAGTAAACAAATATTTATTTGAACTAGAAGATAAGAATAGAATAGAGTCAGTACTAATGTTTCATGACTATGGAATAAGTATTTGTGTATCATCACAAGTAGGCTGCAACATGTCATGCGCTTTTTGTGAAAGTGGCAGACTAAAGAAAGTAAGAGACTTACTTGCCTATGAAATAGTAGAGCAGATTCTCCTTATTGAAGAAGACATTAAGACTAGAATATCTCATGTAGTAGTTATGGGTATTGGTGAACCATTTGATAATTATGATAATGTTATGCGTTTTGTTAAAATAATTAACTGTGGTAAAGGAATAGATATTGGTTCAAGACATATAACTATATCTACATGTGGAGTAGTACCAGGAATCAAGAAATTTATGAAAGAAGAAGGCCAAGTAAATCTAGCCATAAGCTTGCATGCTCCAAATGATGAACTAAGAAATAAGATAATGAAAATAAACAAAGCCTATCCAATAAAAGAATTAATGGATACCATAAAAGAATATATAAAACTTACTAATAGAAGAGTAACTTTTGAATATATTATGTTAGAGGATATAAACGATAGTGAAAAAGAAGCAAAAGAATTAGTCTCACTTCTTAAAGGAATAAACTGCTACGTAAATTTAATACCATATAATGAAACAGAAAATATTGGCTTCAAAAGAACAAAAAAGTGGAAAATTTTACAGTTTTATGATATACTTAAATCAAATAATATAAATGTAACAATAAGAAAAGAATTTGGCGGAAATGTAGATGCTGCCTGTGGACAGCTAAGAGCCAAAGCAAAAGAGGAGTGAAGTTATGCAGACATTTTATATGACAGATGCAGGAAAAGTAAGAACACATAATGAAGATAATGTAATAATATTAAATAATAATAATAATGAATTCATTCTTGCCGTAGCGGATGGAATGGGTGGACATAAAGCAGGAGAAGTAGCCTCTAATATAGCAATAGAACATGTTAGAGATAGTTTTGAAGGACTAGAAACGCTCGGAAAAAAAGAAGATGCTATCGACTACTTAAGAAGAATAGTAAAAGAAATAAATGAAAAAATATTTTCTTATACAAAAAATCATCCCGAGAGCAAAGGCATGGGGACAACCCTAGTAATAGCTATCAAAACAAATGATTACATACTATATGGAAATATTGGCGATTCATCAGGATATGTAATGAAAAATGGATTATTACATAAAATAACAAAGGATCATACCCTGGTAAATTTACTTGTATCAACAGGAGAATTAACTCCAGAACAAGCTAAATTTCATCCAAGAAAAAACCTATTAACTAGAGCTCTTGGAGCAAATGATCCAATCGAAATAGATATTTTTGATGTGGACACTAACGTATCAGGATTATTCCTATGTAGTGATGGTCTAACAAATATGGTCGCAGATGATCAAATAGAAAAAGTATTAAATAATAAAAGTTCAATAGAAGAACAAGTAGAAAAACTAATTAAAAAGAGTAACATGCGTGGTGGTACAGATAATATATCAATTGCTTATCTAAAAAAGGAAAGTGGTGATTTATAATGCTATCAAAAGGTCAAAAGATTAATGATAGATATGAAATTATTAAAACAATTGGCGAAGGTGGTATGGCTAATGTCTATTTAGCAAATGATACAATTCTAGATAGAAAAGTTGCAATAAAAGTATTACGTGGAGATCTTTCAAATGATGAAAAATTTATTCGTCGTTTCAAAAGAGAAGCCCTATCAGTATCAAATTTATCACATCCAAATATTGTTGAAGTATACGATGTCGGTGAAGAAGATGGAAATTATTACATCGTAATGGAATATATTGAAGGAAAAACATTAAAACAATTACTTCAAAAAAGAGGAGCACTTACTTTAAATGAAGTAATAGATATAATGACACAGTTAACAGATGGTTTAGCCCATGCTCATGAAGCCTACATAATTCATAGAGATATTAAACCACAAAATATAATGATTGAGGACAATGGACTAGTAAAAATAACTGACTTTGGTATAGCTATGGCCCTAAATTCAACACAGTTAACCCAAACAAATTCAGTAATGGGCTCAGTTCATTATCTTCCTCCAGAGCAAGCTAATGGAAAAGGTTCTACAGTAAAAAGTGATATTTATTCTCTAGGAATATTAATGTACGAGCTATTAACAGGTTCAGTACCATTCAAAGGAGATACTGCTGTTGAAATAGCCTTAAAACATATGAAAGAAAAAATACCAAGTATTAGAAAACAAAATCCAACAATACCACAATCTGTTGAAAACATCGTATTAAAAGCGACTGCTAAAAATCCAAAGAACAGATATGATAATGTTAGAGATATGTATAAAGACTTGCAGACCGCTCTTCAAAGAGATAATGAAAAGAGATTAGTATATGAATATCCAGAAAATGATCTTGAAGAGACAAAGGTTATACCACAAGTTACAAAAGAAATAAAACAAGTGATAGATAAACCAACAGCTAAAGAAGAAGATACTGATGACGATTCAGTACTAAAAGAGAAAGATGAAAAAAATAAATTACCAATCATTCTAGCAGTGGTTCTTTTAGGAACATTAATTGTACTCGCAGGTGTATACTTACTAATAACAAGTAAAGATGTAAAAGAAGTAAAAGTACCAAATGTAGTAGGATTAACTACTGAAAAAGCTATCAAAATGATAAAAGAAAAAGGTTTAGAATATACCACAAAGAGTGAAGAAAGCGCTACTGTTGAAGAAGGAAAAGTAATAAGAACAGAACCAAAAGCCGGTTCTACTAGAACTAAGAAGAGTACAATAACAATTGTTGAATCATCAGGTAAAGAATATGTAGTCCTTGAGGACTATACCGGTCAAAACTATTATGAAATAAAAGGTAAATTAGAAGCAAAAGGCATCAAAGTAGAAATGAAAACCAAATCAGTAGAAAACGCTTCAGAATATAAAGATAAGAAAGATAACATAATAAGTCAAGAACCAGCCTTCAATAAAGATGAAGAGACAAAATTATATGCTAATGATAGTGTCGTATTATATATACCAGAAGTAGATGTTTATCCAGATATGGTAAAAGAAAAATGGACACTATCACAAGTAGAAGACTTTGTCAAAGAATACAATCTAACACTAGATAAATCATACAAAGAAACAGACGAAGTAGAAGAAGACATTGTTTTATCACAAAATAGAGCAGTAGGAGATCCAATATATGAAGGATATACATTAAAAATAACATTATCAAAGAAGCCAGAAAAGAAAGATGATAAAACACCAACAGATCCACTACTACCTAGTGATGAAAAGACAAATTAATAAGGAGCATAAATGGAAGGAATAATAATTAAAAATCAAAGCAATGATTACACAGTAAGAACATCAAATGGATTATATGTTTGCAAACCAAGAGGAAAATTCAGAAATGATAAAATAACTCCTCTAGTAGGAGACTCAGTAATAATAGATGATATAAATAATTACCTACTAGAAATATTACCAAGAAAGAATTCTCTTATTAGACCTCCCATTGCCAATATAGATATCGCTTTAATTGCAGTATCAGTAAAAGAACCAAACTTTGATAGTAATTTATTAGATAAATTATTAACTATAATATCATTTAATAATATTGAACCAGTAATATGTCTAACCAAACTAGATTTATTAACCGAAGAAGAAAGAAATGAAATAGATAAAATAACCTCTTACTATCAAAGAATTGGTTATATAGTAACTGATAATAATAATATTAAAGAAATAAAAAAAATAATAAAAAATAAAAAAGTAGTACTCGCAGGACAGTCAGGTGCAGGTAAATCATCTATTCTAAATAGATTAGATAAAAACTTATCTCTTGAGACAAACGAAATATCAAAAGCCCTAGGAAGAGGAAAACATACCACAAGATGTGTAACATTATATGAAGTAGATGGTGCATTAATCGCCGATACTCCAGGTTTCTCTTCAGTAGACTTTAGAGGAATGACTAAGTTAGATATAAGAGATAATATGAAAGAAATGTTTGATGGCCTACACTATTGTAAATATAGAGATTGTATGCATATTAAAGAAGATGGTTGCTATATAAAGGAAACACTTGAAAAAGGTAATATACTTCCTTCAAGATATAATAACTATAAATCTTTCATCGGAGGAAAATAATATGAAAATATCAGTATCAATACTAAATTCGGAAGACAAAAAAGAAATGATAAAAACACTAAATAATACTAATATTTCATATATTCACATGGATGTAATGGATGGACAATTTGTTCCTCAAAGAACATTATCATATCCAGAATTACAAGAACTATCTGGTATATCAACAAAAAAATTAGATATTCATTTAATGATGGATAGTCCTGAAGAGTATATAGATAATATAAAAGATTTAGATAATATTGAAAATATAACAATACATCTTGAAATAGACAAAGACATAAAAGAAATACTATCTAAAATAAAATCATTAGGATTCAAAAGAGGATTATCAATAAAGCCCAATACAGATATAAATAAATTGGTACCATATCTAGATGATATAGATTTAATTCTAGTAATGACTGTAGAACCGGGACTAGGAGGTCAACAATTCCTAGAGTCAAGTACCAAAAGGTTAAAAGAAATAAAAGAACTAATAGGTACAAGAGATATCCTTCTTGAAGTAGATGGCGGAATCAATAACAATACCATAAATCTAGTTAAAGATGCCAATATCGCCGTAGTAGGTTCTTACATAACCAAAAGTACTGATCCAGTATCTCAAATAAATAGTTTATTAGTATAAAAATAAACTCCCTTCTAAATAATAATAAAGAAAGGAGTTTTTTATATGTCAGAAAATAAAAATATAAATCAGGAAATAATCGAAGAAGAATATATGCTAGGTAAAGAATATTATAGTAAAATACTAGAGTTAGCCAAAAAGAAAAAACAAAGTAATTAATCTTGTTTAAATAAACTATTTATGATACTATATATGTGAAAGAAGGGTATTATGGATATTATTTATAATGGCGAAATATATTTAAAAAAAGGACCAGAAATTTATAACCCAAGTGCTGATATAAAAGAAATAGATGAAAAAATAGAAGAATTACAAAAACTTTTTACTGAAGATCCTAATCTTTTTACACTTGGTGTTATAGAATTATCAAAGAGTGTAAAATCATCTTTAGAAAAAGAAAGAGGTAAATTAGATTACAGCGGTACAGATACCTTTTGGAGATTATATACTAATGATGGTATAAACTTGTTAATGAAAAATAATTTTCAAGAAAGAAAATATAATGGCGTTGAAGAAATGAAAAGAATATATATGAAACTATCAGAGTTTTTAAACGAATCATCATTTATTGGAAAAGAATTTGTAAGAACAACACCGATTAGAATGAATGGTATGCTAGATACTAGCTATACATCTCCATTAAAAGAAAAAAATATTGTTCTATATGCCAAGAATGACCTATTTCTCGCAGTAAAAAGAAAAATTGAACAAGATAAATTAATAGAGAGATATATTCTTATTAATTCAAATTATATAAAAGATAGAAACTATGAATTCTATGGAAATATTTATTCAGAATATAAAGATAAAACCAAAGTATATAAACTTATTCGAAGACAATTAGAAAAAGAAAAAATATAAAAGAGACTATAATAGTCTCATTTTTAATTATTATGTAACAAAAAAAGATAGATTATTCTATCTTAATTATGCCAATTCATTATTCTTTTTCATAGATCTAGCTTCTCTAACACTAGTCTTAACTTTACTACCATCTTTTAAAGTAACAGTAGTCATATTTACTTTTTGAGTACCTTTAGTTATTTTAAGACAGTTAGGTCTATTATTTACAGATCTAGTCTTTTTAGTTGATATATTTTCCATAGAATTACCTCCTCATCAGTTCGTTATTAACTTTACCATAAAAATACCATTTAGTCAAGTAATTATTAAGAATTTTCTTTTGTACTATTATCATTTCTAATAAATTCTCTAAGTATTTTAGTAATAGCCCTTTTTTCTATCCTTGATACATAACTCCTAGAAATACCTAGTTCCTTAGCAATTTCTTTCTGAGTAATCTCATCAGTATTATCTAGTCCATATCTTTTAGTTAAAACTTCTCTTTCTCTTTTAGTTAAAATATTAAGATATTTTCTAAGTAATTTAATATTATCATTCTTATATATTTCTTCTGCATAGTCAGGATTTTCTGTTTTAAGTACATCTAAAATAGTAATCTCATTTCCTTCTTTATCATAACTTATTCCATCATAAATACTAACATTCTTTGAATTCTTCTTATCAGATCTGAAATGCATAAGAATTTCGTTTTCCGAACATTTTGCTATATAAGTAGCCAGTTTAATATTCTTATCTGGAGAGAAACTATCAATACCCTTAATCAAGCCAACAGTACCAATACCAATTAAGTCATCAACATCATTAGTACTAGATTCAAACTTCTTAACTATATGAGCTACTAATCTAAGATTATGTTCTATTAATTTAGCTCTAGCCTCTTTATCACCTTTCATCATTTTTTCAATATACTTCTCTTCCTCTTCTTTTGATAAAGGATCAGGAAAGACATTATTAGAATATGCTCCAGTAAAAAAAGTAAGATTATTAACAATAAAATTAAATAAACTATAAAGCATAAAAACCTCCTAATAAAGTTTATGCTTTTTATTATTTTATACCACTTGAGTCTAAGGTCTCAAGTGGAACAATAGAGCCTAAGGTCTCTATTGTTAAAGAATTATATTATTTTAGTAATCAACATCTTTATTTTTAATTACATCTACAAAATATGTTGTTTCATTATATATTGTTTTGCTTTTATTACTTGTTAGATATAATTAATAATCACATTTCTTATATCTATTATAATATTAATAATATGTGATATTTATATTACAACTATAAAAAATTATTATAAAAACAATAAAAAAGAAGAGGAGTTTTCAATTTATTATATAAACAATAATAATATTGAACAAATAATTAGTTATAATGGCAATGTAACTTTAAAAAATGGAGAATTGTCGTGTGGTCAATTTGATATTCATATTAATAATAATAATTTAATTTATTGTATAACAGACTATGCAAATTATCAAACTATTTACTCTTTAAATATATTGACTAAAGAGAACAAAATAATATATAATAATGATATAGATGATGGTTGGGTAATAAGTTCATATAGAAATGATAATGAAATATTATTTGTTGGAAAATATGATATAAAAAACAAGGAAAAAAATAAAATAAGTTATATTGATTTAAAAACAGGTAAATATAAGGAAATGGATAGCACTTCATATTATGGTCGAAATAACTTTATTAACAATTCATTACTTTTTCATAAGACAGATAAATGGGAATTTTATAATTATGAAAAAAACAAGTTAAAAGTTGCAAGAGTAACAAATTATAAAGAACATTATTTTTTACCAGCATATATAAATATTAACAGCACATCAATTATGGCAATGGATATTAATAATAATCTCTATATCGGAAATATTGAATATAAATAAATTTAAAAATTTCAAATTTATATCTAAATAATAGTTATATTTAATAAAATTTTATATTTATTAGTATAAGGAGGTGAATTATGAAAATAGTAAAAAAAATTTTATTTATATGCATGATTTTAATTATAGCTATTTTAAGTTTTCTTTTAATTAAAGAAAGAAAAAATTCCGAAAATAAATGTCTTTTAAAAAATACAGAAGAATCAAAAGAAATATACTATAATTGTAGCTTTACTCAAACTTGGAAGATTATAGACATGTTAGATAATTTTAAAGGCCATCATCCTGATATTAATTTTGTAATAGTGGATAAATTTCAATTTTTTGAACCATATTCACATATAATACCATCAAATTTAAAAGCAAAATTAGAAGTTGGTAAATATTATGAATTTACATACACTATTCAAGGAAAGGGATATATTGAAGATTTTGATGATGTAATTAAAAATATAAATCCTGAAAATGTACAATTAGAAGATCAAAATAGAATAAAAGTAAATTTAAGTATAAAAGAAACAGATAAAATAGGATTAGATCAATTACAAGAACCAATATGCCAAAAGTAGTCCCAAATAAGAAAATAAATTTAAATAATGCTAATATAAAAACCATTGAGGTAAAATGATAATTTTTTTAGAAATTAGTTTATAAATAGCTAATTTCTTTTTGTATATAGTTATTTTCCCTTTTTGTACATTTTTATATTGAAATTTACATATATCTACCTATATTTAGTAATTTAGCAAAATCATTTTGTTAAATAATTATATTATTTTAGTAATCAACATCTTTATTTTTAATTTAAAATAAAGTATAATTATTTTGAGGTGACTAACAAAATGAATTACTTTTATCCAGATGCATATCAAAAGAGTATATACACAATAAATTATGATAAATTACAAGAAAATAGTATTAAATGCTTACTATTTGACTTAGATAATACTTGTGTACCTTATGTTGACAGGAGGCCTACTAAAAAGTTAAAAGATTTATTTGATAAATTACAAGAACAAGGTTTTAAAGTAATAATATTTTCAAATTCACCACAAAAAAGATTAGCACCATTTAAAAAAGAATTAAAAGTAGATTGCTGTGCCAAAGCAGGAAAACCAAGAAAGAAGAACTTTATTAAAATAATAGATTTATATAAGTATGATTTATCTGAAGTTGCCATAATTGGAGACCAATTAGTTACTGATATATATGGTGGCAATAAAGTGGGAATAACAACAGTCTTAGTAAATCCAATGTCAAATATTGATATGCCATTTACTAAAATTCATAGATATATAGAAAGAAAAAAAATAAATAAGATGACCAAACAGGGAATCTTTAAAGTAGGAGAATATTATGACTAAGAAATGTTCAGGATGTGGAGTATTACTTCAAAATGATAACATAGATAAAGAAGGTTATGTAGATGATTTAAATAAAGATATTTGTGAAAGATGCTTTAAATTAAAATACTATGGTGAATATAAAGAAGTAACACTAGATAATAAAGACTATCAAAATATATTAAATAGTATTCCCAAAGACTCACTAGTAGTTTATCTTACATCATTACTAAGCTTAAACTTAGATATCATAAATAACTTTAATAATGTAATAATAGTTTTAACAAAAAAAGATTTATTGCCAAAATCAGTAAAAGATTATAAGTTAATAGACTATGTATCAAAGAGAGTAAATAACTATCTAGATATTGAAGTAATAAGTTCAGTAAAAAATTATAACTTAGATAGTCTAATGAATAAAATAAAAAAATACAGTAATAATAAAGAAGTATATTTTATAGGTAATACCAATTCAGGTAAATCAACATTAATAAATAAAATAATAAAAAATTACTCTGAAAAAGATATCGAGGTAACTACCAGTATTTATCCATCAACAACCCTAAATAAAATAGAAATAGACCTAGAGGGCGTTCATATTGTGGACACACCAGGTTTAATATCCGATGGAAGCATAATAAATAAATTAGACTTAAAAGAAATAAAGAGAATAACACCTAAAAAAGAAATAAAACCAAGAAGCTATCAGTTAAAAGGAAAAGGCTCATTAATAATTGATAACAAAGTAAGAGTAGATTATTTTAGTGATAATAATATTACCATATATCTAGCCAATAATTTAAATATAGTTAAAACAGGGTTAGATAATTCTAAACTAAAAAATGGTATAAAAAAAGAATTTAAATTATCTAAAGATAAAGATATAGTTATTGAAGATTTATGCTTTATCAAGTTTACTAAATCTTCAAATATAGATATTTATAGTTTATATAATATAAATATTTATGATAGAGATAATTTAATATAAAAAAGTGAAATTGTATTTACTTTTTTTCTTTTTTATATTATAATCTATTTAGAATAGAGGAGGGGTACCTATATGAAGTATCTAAGCAAAAAAGAATTAGAGGATATAACAAATGAGTTATTAGAAAATCCCACAAGAGAGACCCTAAAGGTATTAAATAATAAATATAATAGTGAAGAAAATGGTGTAGAAACAAAAAGTATTGTTGAACCAGTAAAAATAGATGCGCCAGAGGTGCCAATCGCGCCAGAAGTAAAACTTGATATTCCAACATTTGAAGTACCAAATACTACAAATACCCCAGAGAGTAATACACCAAATATGAATATACCAACATTTAACATACCAGGAAGTGCTTCAGTTAATGAAGTACAAAATAATAAACCACTAGGAGAAACAATTCCAATATCAAGTGAACCAACAGTACCAGTAAACAATAACATAAATGATAATATTCCTTCACTTGAAGTACCACAAAGCGTGCCAGTACAAAATAATAATGCGCAGGTAAACTTCAGTGGAAATCTTTGGGAACCACAGATGCCTACTATTGGTAATATGATGGAAACTACTGATAACTTTAACACAGTACAAAATACTATGCCAAACACTAATCCAAATATTCAAAATACTCCATTTTTTGGACCAGTCACAGAACCAGTAAACAATCCAATACCAGTAAATAATGTTCCAAATAATGGACCTTCAATGTTTGGCCAAATACAACAAAATTATAATATTGGAGCTTAATGCTCTTTTTCTTTTTAACCAATTGACATAACCAAATAAATAATATATAATAACAACAGAATTGAGGTTATTATGAATACAAAATTAATTAACATCCAAGTACTTGCCTTACTTGGAGATGCCATCTATTCCCTTTATATAAGAGAAAAGTTAATAGAGGTAGGATATAATGATATAGAAAAAATCCAGAAGAAGCAAGTAGAGTATGTATCCGCTAAAGGAGAAGTAAAAGCATTAAACTATTTAATAGATAATAATCTATTAACCAATGATGAATTAGACATAGTAAAAAGAGGAAGAAATTACAAAAATAATAGTCACCCTAAAAATACCGATATAATTACTTATAAATTATCCACGGGATTTGAATCATTACTTGGAGACCTATATCTAAATAATAATGAAAGACTATATGAAATATTAAGTTTAATTGAGGTGAAATAATGAAAATATATGGTAAAAATGTAGCCCTAGAGGCTTTAAAAGAAAATAAAAAAGTACATAAAATATACTTAAGTAATAAGTTTAAAGATGAAGAAATATTATCTTTAATAGAAAGAAAAAATATAAATACAAAACTTCTTGACAATAGAGAATTAGATAAGATGTGTAAAGGATTACATCAAGGTATAATACTTGAAGTAGAGGATATTAAAACATATTCATTTGATGAAATAATACCAAATATTACTACAGAATATCCACTTATAGTAATATTAGATCATCTTGAAGATCCACATAATCTTGGAGCCATTGTTCGTTCTAGTGAAGCCTTTGGTGTGGATGCTATAATAATTCCCAATGACCGCAGTGTTCAAATAACAAGTACCGTTGTTAAAACATCAGTAGGTACAATAGAAAAAGTAAAAATAGTAAATGTTCCCAATATCAACAATGCTATAAGGAAATTAAAAGATCTAGGATATTGGATAGTAGGTACAGACATGGAAGGTACTAATTATACAGAAATAGATTACAAAACAAAAATAGGATTAGTAATAGGAAATGAAGGAAAAGGTATAAGTAAGGTTACCGCAGATAACTGTGATTACATTGCTAAAATACCAATGAAAGGAACAGTAAATAGTCTTAATGCTTCCGTAGCATGTGGAATATTCTTATCAGAAATAAATAGATCTAGGGGGATTTAATATGTATAATGATTATGAACTATTATATTTAGCACAAGAAAATAATGAAGATGCGGTAAATGAATTAAGAAGAAAGTATAATAGTCTATTGTATGCTAAAGCACTATCTTATAGTAGAAGTTCACATATAGACATAAAAGAATTATTAAATGAAACTGAACTAGCTTTTTATAAAGCCATAGATAATTACATAGATAAAAATACTTTTAATACTTATTTAAATAAAGTAATAGATAATAATCTAACTAATTACATAGCAAAACATAATGTTACTAAAAACAAAATATTAAATGAATCAATATCATATGAAAATAATAATGAAAGAATATTAGAACTAGAAAGTAATAAATATAATCCTGAAGTAAATTTATTTAATGATTATGACTATTCAAGTCTAAGAAATAAGATAATAGAAGTTTTAACTTGGGAAGAAGAATTAATATTCAATTTAAAAGAACAGAATTATACAGTACTAGAAATATCAGAAATAACAGGTAATAAATTAAGAACAGTATATAATATAATAAAGAGAATACAAGATAAAACTATCAAATTAATGTCAAATTAATTATCAAGGTAAAAAAAATATTTACTTTTTACAAAAATTACTATATACTATACTTGACAAAGGAGGAGTACTATGGAAAATAGAGACATAAATGACACATTAAGCGACCAACAGAGAATTTATTTAATAGGAAAAATACTAAGTTCAAAAGGACTATCAGGTGTATTAGAAGCAGTAGATGCAATAAAAGATGGACTTGATGTAGAAATACCAGGATTAGAACGCAAACTATCCGAAGGTGAAAAAATAAATCAAATTAATTATAAAAAGCAAAGTGAACCTAAAGATATCATAGAAGCTCCTGTTAAAGAACCGGTAATAGAGCCAGTTATCAATTCTTCCATTACTACTCCAAAAGAAGCTAGTATTTATAGAGATGAAGCTAAAGCCCTTGTAGAGCAAGATAGATTAGACCATCCAGTCGTAGAAAATCAAGAAACTATAAGTGCAGCGGACCCAATAGTACCACAAGCGGATGAAATTTGCGAGAAGGTAGCCCCTCTAGAGGAGCATCCTAAAGTACTAGAAAGAGTAAAAAATAATCCTTGGTCTGGCATTGAAACAGTCTCACCAGGACAGTTAAAACTATAATAAATATAAATGCTTTAATTAGCATTTTTTTCTTGTTTATAAAATTAAAAAATTGTGATATAATACCAAAGAAGAGGCGATGTATATGGATAAAATAATAATAAAAGGTGCTCGAGAAAATAATCTTAAAAATATAGATATAGAAATACCCAAAAATAAATTAGTAGTAATGACCGGAGTATCAGGATCAGGTAAATCATCCCTTGCTTTTGATACTATTTATGCCGAAGGACAAAGAAGATATGTAGAAAGCCTATCAGCCTATGCAAGACAGTTTATAGCTGCGACAGGAAAACCCGATGTAGATACTATTGAAGGACTATCACCAAGTATATCAATAGATCAAAAAACTACTAATAAAAATCCCAGAAGTACCGTAGGTACAGTAACAGAAATATATGATTACTTAAGACTATTATTTGCAAGAATTGGTGTTCCTTATTGTCCTAACCATCATATACCAATATCATCTCAGTCAGTTGAAGAGATGACCACTAGAGTATTATCACTTGAAGAATCTACAAAAATAATGGTTATGTCTCCAATAGTAAAAGGAGAAAAAGGAACTCAAAAAGATTTATTTGAAAAACTAAGAAAAGAAGGATACATCAGAGTAAAAGTAGATGGTGAAGTAAAAGACTTATCTGAAGATTTAGAATTAGATAAAAATAAAAAACATAATATCTCAGTAATAATAGATAGACTAGTAGTAAAAGAAGGCATAAGAAGTAGATTATACTCTTCTCTAGAGACTGCGACTAAACTAAGTCATGGTAAAGTTATAATAGATGTTATTGGCGGAGAAGAACTGCTTATGAGTGAGGACTATGCTTGTCCATACTGTGATTATTCTCTTGAAGAATTAGAACCCCGTATATTCTCTTTCAATGCACCTTATGGATCTTGTCCAGATTGTAAAGGACTAGGAGTAAAATATAAAATAGATGTTGACCTAGTAATCCCGGATAAAAATAAGTCTATACTAGAAGGCGCTATCAAACCAATAAATCTAGATGAAGAATCAAGTATCATGTATACAGAACTTACCACAGTAGCGGACTTTTACCACATAGATTTATCAAAACCAGTAAAAGAGTTAACAAAAGAAGAACTAGATATAATATTATATGGTGCTAAAGATGCCATAACCTTTAATTATCAAGCTAAGAATGGAAACACTAGAAAAACAACTAGCTACTATGAAGGAATAATAACCAACCTAGAAAGAAGATACATAGAAACAAAAAGTACTTGGATAAGAGAGTGGATAGAAGGATATATGACTGAACTAGAGTGTCCTACCTGTCATGGTTCAAGACTAAAACCATCAGTATTAAATGTCCTAATAAATAACAAAAACATCTATGAAGTAACATCAATGTCAATAGAAGAGTTAAATAAATATATCTCTAATCTAAAATTAACTCCTGAGCAGGCATCAATATCCGAAATAGTCGTAAAAGAAATAAAATCAAGATTAAACTTTCTTATAAATGTTGGCCTATCTTACCTAACATTATCAAGAGAAGCCGGAACACTATCAGGCGGTGAAAGCCAAAGAATAAGACTAGCCACTCAAATAGGTTCTAGATTAACAGGAGTCTTATATGTCTTAGATGAACCAAGTATAGGTCTGCATCAAAGAGATAATCAAAGACTAATAAACTCTCTATTAGAAATGCGTGACCTAGGTAACTCTCTAATAGTGGTTGAGCATGATACCGATACTATGCTTCAAGCAGATTATTTAATAGATATTGGCCCAGGAGCAGGAGAGCATGGAGGTTATGTCGTAGCTAAAGGTACTCCAGAAGAAGTAATGAATAATCCAGATAGCCTAACCGGAAGATATCTAAAAGGAATAGAAAAAATAGAAGTGCCCTCTAAAAGAAGAAAAGGAAATAAAAAATATCTAGAAATAAAAGGTGCTAAAGAAAACAATCTAAAAAATATCAATGTTAAAATACCACTAGGAACAATGACTCTAGTAACAGGAGTATCAGGTTCCGGTAAGTCAAGTCTAATAAACGAAATACTTTATAAGACTCTCGCATCAACTATCTATTCATCAAAAGAAAAACCAGGTAAATGTAAAGAAATAAAAGGATTAGAAAACATCGACAAAGTAGTACAAATATCTCAGACACCAATAGGAAGAACACCAAGATCTAATCCTGCAACTTATACAGGAGTATTTGATGATATAAGAGACATCTTCGCAGAAACCAAGGAAGCCAAAATAAGAGGCTATGACAAAGGTAGATTTAGTTTCAATGTTAAAGGTGGAAGATGTGAAGCTTGTTGGGGAGATGGCGTAAAGAAGATAGAAATGCATTTCCTACCAGATGTATATGTACCTTGTGAAGTATGTAATGGAACTAGATACAATAGTGAAACACTAGAAATAAAATATAAAGATAAAAATATTTATGAAGTACTAAATATGCGCGTGGATGAAGCCATGGAATTTTTTGAAAATCATCATAAAGTATTAAATAAATTAAAAGTATTATCTGATGTTGGCCTAGGTTATATTAGACTAGGACAAGCCGCTCCAACATTATCAGGAGGCGAAGCTGCTAGAGTAAAACTTGCTAAAGAACTTCAAAAGAAACCTACTGGTAAGAGTATCTTTATTTTAGATGAACCTACCACTGGATTACATCAAGACGATATTAAGAAACTATTAAAAATATTAGAGAGAATAGTAGATAATGGTGATACTGTAGTAATAATAGAACATAATCTAGATGTTATCAAAGTAGCAGACTACATAATAGATTTAGGACCAGAAGGAGGAACTGGTGGCGGTGAAGTAGTAGCCACAGGTACTCCAGAAGAAGTAGTTAATAATCCTAATTCATATACAGGACAATATTTAAAACAAGTATTATAATTATATTTATATATACCACATTAACCTTAAAAGTTTAATGTGGCTTTTTGAAGCCTAAGGTCTTCAAAAAAGTATTTTAAAGCCTGTAGTCTTTAAAATAAAAAGTTTAATAATGAATGTTATAGGAGAAAAAAGTATAAGTTAAAGACAAAAAAGTCAAAAAAAGAACTGGTGACAAAAAGTCACCAGTTAAAGACAAAAAAAATAGGAAAAAGAACTAGTCACAATTTGTGATTATTTGAAGTTTAGAAAAATAGATAATAACCCAAAGAATTATTATACTACAACAATAAAGATAATCAAATTGGAGACTACAGGCTCCAATTTGCCTCAAGAAGACCCTAGGCTTCTGAGGAAATAAATAAAAGATAATTCTGCATATTTAGAATTATCTTTTTATATATATTAATTATTATTAAGATACCAAGTCTTATTAATATCACAACTCTGACTAAGAGGTTCAGGATTAGGTTTATCAAGAATAGCAATCGTAGGAAGTTTAAAAGCTGTCCCAAACATAATACAAGTACCAGGATGTAGTGTCTTAATCTTATTAGTTAAAGTAACATCAGCACTAGAAATAATATCTTTAATAAACTGCAAATCTCTAGGATGAAACATCTTAAATACTAAGAAATTACTACACTGTGATATCGTAGTTTCTGATAATTCAGAAGGTCTTTGTGAAACAATTCCAAGTAGTAAACCATACTTTCTACCTTCTTTAGTAATTCTTTCAAATATATTATAACCAAGTATACTAACATCACTATCATTCTGTACATATCTATGAGCCTCTTCAAGTACAATATGAAATGGCATCGTAGCTCTTTGATTTAAAGATACAATATAATCAAACAAAAGCTTAGAATAAATCTTAACTAAGTTCTTAGCAAATCTATCATCAACATAATTAATATTAAAGTTAACAATTTGTGCCTTTCTACCATTATTACAAGTAAGAAGCAAATTAATATATCCCTCTCTATTAATATAACCATTATAATCAAAATATCTAGAATAATCACTATTCATAAGATTATTAAATCTAACTTTAAGAGCATTACCAAGTTCAAAGGCAGTATCACTATTAAGAGCTCCCTCAGAAATAAGAGCAAACTCTAAAGCTGTACTAAAATCTTTCATAGAATACATAAATTCACCATTAGGTAAAGAAAGTTCAAAGTTATCTAGACATAAACTCTCTAAATACTCAATAACAAGTTCAACATCTGCAAACTCTCCACCTTGTTCTACAAATAAACATTGTCTTATAGTTCTAGCCCATCCACCTTTTTCGAGTTTAACCTCAAGATTCAAATTACTAGTACTAAACTTAGTAAGAATAGATACAACTTTATTTCTTATCATACTAGGAGCCTTACCAGAAAACAATACATCAAGTAAACATCTAGCAATAATATCATTCTTCTGATTAATAACTTCATTTTCTTCTCTAGAAAAATAACTAACTAACTTCAAAGCCTTTTCTACTATTGGAATCTGTTCTCTAGAAGTAACACCCATAAGTAAACATAAATCATCTACTCCTAAAAGCCAAAAAGGATAAGTAAGTATTTCAAACTCCGTACTATTTAAATCAGTAGTATATACCTTATAATTAATATTTTCATTAACTTCATGTATTCTTGAGAAGGCTCTTTGATATTCACCATAAGCATCAAATAAGAAAATATTAGAATAAAATGGGAGAGTCTTACACTGATAGAAGATTCCTTGTAGTATCTTAGCAACCGAATAAGATTTACCACTACCAGAATTACCTAGTATAGCAAAATGATTAGAAAAGAAATTACCAACATCAAGTTTAATATCATAATCAGGATATATATAAGATTTACCAAGTTTTATAGTATTAGTAGCATCACTATTTAGAACAATATCCAAAGTAGCATTATCAATCAAATAACATATAGCCTTAAAGGAAGGCTTAGAAATATCTCCATATAAAAATTTACCATCTTTAATTTCACCAACCAAAATAGCCTGCATAATACCATTACCAATCGCAGTAACTTCTCCAATACTAGTAATATTTTCATCTTTAAAAGTAACATTCTTACCTATTAAACCATCAAAATCATAGACATTAACTTCTATTTTAACAGATACAACATTTTCATTAATAGCAATAATCTTCCCTAACATATTCTTCTTCTCCTAGTATAATTTTATCACATAAGTACAAAAAAGTATATAATAAAATTGCAAAAAAAACATACTTATGTTAATATAAGTATGTAGATAGGAAGTGTTTAATATGATATGTTTAAATTGTGGATGTAAATTAGATTTAGGAGTCAAATTCTGTCCTCATTGTGGTAAAGAAACTCCATTAAATAATGAAAATAATATTGGAAAGATAACTATAGTAAGAGAAAAGAAAATGTTAGGTTTTGCTATACCATTTGATGTATATATAGATGATACTAAGCTAGGTACATTATCTAATAATTCATCATTAACTACCCGTAGTACTTTAAGTATGCATGAAATAAAACTAGTAAGTACTGAAAAAGATGTAATTGAAAATATTGAGTTATCTGAAGATAAAAAAGAAGTAACAATAACTATAATACCAAAGATGGGTTTAATATCCGCTAAACCATATATAAAAGAAATAAAATATAATTAATTAATATTATCACTCTAAGCCTGTAGTCTCAGAGTGTTATTTTTAGCCTGTAGTCTAAAAATAAAATCTATCATATATAAGCCAGTCATATATACCTAAATAATAAAAAATATAAATATTTAATAGTATTTTATTTGTTTTAATACATAAAAAAACATTTACACAAGTATAATAATATTGACAATTATCATTAAAAATGATATCATTGTCATATAAGAACTCTGTTCAATCCGAAGCTTTACGTTTATCACGTAAAAGGTTTATGTAGGAAGAATGGAGTTTTTATTTTGCATTTTTAGTTAATGAGGAATCAAAGATACTATTTTTAGACTTAAAGCACCAGTGTCTATATGGATCTTTCCAATTATTTTTATAGTCACCACGACTACTAGTAGAAATACCAATATTAAAATTAGGATATATGGTTCTGATGTTTTTTAAAATATTTTTATATAACTTTTCTTTAGCAATAGTTCTTTTTCCACGCCTATTGCTATTAGGCATTTTTTCCTTATCCATATTATTTAGTTTAAAGTTCATAGCTCCTAAAATAATATCCATACATTGTAATATAACATGATTTCTAGAATCAACCTCTGCAATATCTTCATTATAAATATGAACATTGTTAACAAAAAAGAAATCATTAAGTGCATAAATGTAACCTTTAAACTCTTTGTTTTTTCTTTTAGTGTCTGGCAATTTATCGAAGTATAATTTCAATATTATTTGATCACTTTCGTTTTGGTTGCAGTAATCAATACCGAATGCATGCTTGATAAATTGATAATATAAAAGAAAATATTCTTTTTCCTGATGCTCTCTTGTCAAATTTTGAGGAACTTGAGCATTTTGTCTAAACATTATTCGTATTTTAATTTTATTCTTTTTAACAAAATCAAAAAAATAGTCAATCAAATTCAAATATTTGTCTAAGTATTGCTCAGTGACTTTTGTCCACTTAACTTCTTGATACAAGCCAAGTTCTTCTTTTTTTGCTATTATCATACCATTTATCTTTTCAATTTCAGTATAATTAACTAATGCGCCACCATAAAAGTTACTAAAAAACTTTCCCTTTCTATGTGATTCATCTGCATAAATTAAGTATTGTTTTTTCATTTTATCACCACTAAATGATATTTTATCACATAATCTTTTATTCTCAAACAAGATAATAGTTTCTTTTAACAAAAATTTCATAAAATGTAGTTTAATAAACAAAATCACTTGTATAAGTGTCAAAAATAATATATAATATAAATGTATTTTATCAAGAATGAGGGAGAGAATTAGCTCTATGAACTCATACCAACCTGCATAAAGTAAGGTGGTACAGCTAATAACGATGAAAGAGAATAATGCTAGCTACAAACTCTTTCAAGAGTTTTTTCTTTTTGATAAAAACAAAGAAGGAGTGATACAATGAAAAAATATTTATTTACTAGTGAATCAGTAACTGAAGGACATCCAGATAAAATATGTGATAAAATAAGTGATTACATTTTAGATGAAGCCTTAAGACAAGATAAAACTAGTAAGATGGCTGTTGAAGCCACAATCAAAGACGATTTAATACTAATATATGGAGAAGCAAGTACCAAGGCTAAACTAGATTATGAAAAATTAGCCAAAGAAGTACTAAAAGATATAGGTTATAATGAAGAATACCATGTAATAGTAAAAGTAGGTATGCAGTCTAAAGAAATAAATAAGGCTGTAGAAAAAGATACCATTATGGCAGGAGACCAAGGAATAATGTTTGGTTATGCCACTAATGAAACAAAAGAATTAATGCCTATGCCAATAATGCTTGCCAATAAACTAGCCTATAATTTAACCAAGGTAAGAAAAGAAGATAAAGATAGTCCTTTATTACCTGATGGTAAAACCGAAGTAACAGTAGAATATCAAGATGATATTCCAAAGAGAATAGATACCATAATTATAGCTTCTCAGCATAAAAAAGAAGTATCTAGTAAAGAATTAAGAAAATATATAATAGAGAAAGTAATAAATAAAGTAGTGCCAAGTAATCTAATAGATGACAAAACAAACATCTTAATAAACACTAGTGGTAGTTTTACGGTAGGAGGTTCTTTTGGTGATAGCGGTACTACTGGTAGAAAAATAGTATGTGATACATACGGTGGAATGGGTAAAGTAGGAGGAGGATGTTTCAGCAGTAAAGATCCTTCTAAAGTAGATAGAAGTGCAGCCTATTATGCTAGATATGTAGCTAAAAACATTGTTGCCCATAATTATGCTGATAAGTGTGAAATAGAACTAAGTTATGCTATAGGTAAAGCCTACCCAATATCATTATATATAAATACCTTTGGTACAAATAAAGTACCTGAAGAAGAAATATATAAATACGTAAATAACACTTTCAATTTTAGTGTAGATAATATCATAAAAGAATTAGATTTACAAATACCAATCTATTATCCACTCGCAGCCTATGGTCATTTTGGAAGAAATGATATAGAATGTTCATGGGAAAAAGTACACAAATAATCAACATATTATGATATAATAAATATGGAAGTGATAAATTGAAACAAAGAAGAACCTTTTACAAGAAATTCAGTCTAGAAGACGGAAAAATCATTAAAGAATATTTCACTAATCTAAATAATAGTATATCTCTAACAAAAAAAGAAACCATAAAAATAAATGAAGACTTTGAGAAGGCCATAGAGTACTATTTAAAAAATGGAAAATCTCTTAAAGAAACGCTTAAAATATTATCCATAGATAACCTTGGAGACATTTATCAAAAAGAACCAGAAAACTGGTATCCATTAGATAGCGCCGCTAAAATATATCCATTATCAATGAGAGATAATCTTATGAGTGTCTATAGAGTATCATGTTATTTAAAAGAAGATATTGTAGCAGAAATATATCAAATAGCCCTATTATTTACTATGAAAAGATTTCCTACTTTTAGAACATCCGTAAGAAAAGGCTTCTTTTGGCACTATCTAGATGGGATAAAGAAAAGATTCCATATCCATGAAGAAAAAAAATTACCATGTTCATATATAAATGTATCAAACATAGGTAAACAATCATTTAAATCCCTATACTATAAAAATAGAATAAGTATAGAATGCTTTCATACCCTAACAGATGGAACAGGAGCTACCATATTTCTATCCACACTAGTAGCTACTTATCTAAAATTATTAAAAGAAATACAAGGTACTAATAATTATGTATTAGATATAAATGAAAGACCTAAAGAAGAAGAAGCAAAAGATGAATTTAAAGGAAAAGTTTCAAAGATAAAATCACAAAGTTTAATCGAGAAAAAAGCTCTTCAAATAGATGGAAAAAAATCAAGTGTTAGACCATGTCAGATATTACATTTTGATATAGATTTAAATGATATAAAAAAACTATCTAAAGAAAAGAATGCCACTATAACAGAACTAATGTTAAGTATTTTATTTCTAACAATATCATATTCAACATCAAAAAAAGGACTAATAAAAATACAAGTACCAGTAAATATGCGTAAATACTATCCCTCTAAAACATTAAGAAACTTCTCATTATATGTATCCATAAATATTCCAAGAGAAGATATCAAAGATTTAGATAGTACCCTACTTGAAGTACAAAGACAATTAAGAGAAAAAAATACTAAAGATAACTTAGATGAATTATTAAAATATACAGATAATTTAATAAAGTATTTAAAATTCATTCCGCTATTTATAAAAAGACCAGTAGCCAAATTAATATATGGTTATGCTGGTGATAAATCTCAAACTACAGTATTATCCAATCTAGGTAATATAAAATTACCAAAAGAAATACAAAAAGAAGTAGAAAAGATGGACTTTGTCTTAGGAACCGCTATTACAAATAGAGCCTCATTTTCTATCATAACGTGTAATAATATTTTAACATTATCAATAAGTAAATTAACTACAAATACATCAGTAGAAAATAGTATATATAACATATTAACTCAAAACAATATTAAATTAAAAGTATATGGAAGTGAAGACTATGAAAGTAGAAATTAATTATCCAAAACTAAAAAAAGAAGTAAATAAATTCTTAATATTTAGAAAGATAATGTTAATAATATTCCTAATATCGATAATAACTTGTACTATAATAAACCTCTCACTAGGAGGAAAAAAATGGATGCTTTATGTACTAGGAGGAGAAATAATATTCTATTTTGCTATATTAAATAAACCATTAATAGATAATACTCTAATAAAAAGAATAACAATAGTAGTAATGATAGTATGTGCTTATTTATATATGATAGATATTATTGAAGAAACTAGTTTCTCATACTTTGTAATTAATATAATTCTCTTTAGTATTATAATATTTCAGTTAATAATATTTCTATCTGAATTCAAATTACAAAGAAAGAAATTTATTCCACTATTCTTTACTGCTATTGGGGCCATAATATTTTGTATATTAGCTCTAACTAAGGTAGTAGAATTAAACTGGCCTATCATTGTTTTAGGAGGAGTAGGTGTATTAAGTTTAATAATTCTCTTAGTATTCTATCATAAAAGAGTAATTAAAGATTTAACTAAGTACTTTAGTATAAAGTAGTAAAAGTTCGAACCCAAGGTTTCTCACTTACTTTTGAAGCCTAGGGTCTTCAAAAGAATTTTAGAGCCTGTAGTCTCTAAAATTAAAATATTTATATAAGCTATAGATTTGTGTCTATAGTTTTTTCTTATATTCACAGGTGCTGTTGATAAAAAGTGTAAACTTAAGGTAAAAAAGTATAAAAAAGAATAAAATATATAGTATAATAAAATTGTAATATGGAGGTAGAAGATGAATGCAGATAATTATTTTCAAAGTGATGAAATTTTAAATATTATAAATAAAAACTATAATGAAAAAATAGCTAATCTAAGAGTATTAAATTCATTTAAGACACTATATGATATAACAGGAAAATATGAAAAAAATGATAAATCATATGAAGAAGTTATTTCTGACTCTGATAGTAGAATAGAATTTTTAATTAATTCTGTAACCATTGCTCTAACAAATAAAAAAATAGATAATAAAACAAGTGGCATAATTATACAGTTATATACTTCACTTTATAATTATTTAATGAATAAAAGTAGCCTAGAGGAAATAACAATACCAAAAGAGATAAAAAACAAAATACATGATAAAAATTATCTACCAAAAAGAGAAGAATTAAAAGTCTTAATGACATTAATATATTCAAATAAAAAAATATTTGATAATGAATTTGATGGCGTGGATTTTTCACAAACAATAACAAATGGCCTTCATAAAAATATTACTGAAATATTAAGAATCGAAAGAAGAAACATATCTCATCTTTTAGGACTAACAAGTAGTGATAGTTCACTATATTCATTTTATAAAAAAGCAGTAATAGATAAAATAATAAATAATATAATGAGAGAAATTAACTGGGATGGATCAAATGATATTGAAAAAATAAAAATATTTAATAAGAAATTTAAAGAAGTATTTAAACTAGATTTCACTAAAGAAAATTATAGCAAAATAATAATGTGGAGATATAAATCAGAAAAAGACTTAAAAAGAAAACTAACACCTGAAGAAGAAATATTAAATGAAATAACAGCCTTAGCTCCCAAAGAAAAAACAATAGATTTTTATGCTGATAAACAAAATATAAATAAATTATTAGATGAAAATGAAAAAGTAAATAATTTTGTATATAGTTATATTAGAAATGAACTTATATTAAAAAAACTAAATAATCCAAACACTAGGAAAAGTATATTAAGAAGATTTGAAGACACAAATAAATTATCTGTAATTCAAAACCCTAAAATAAGCATCGAAGATAAAAATATTCGTGTAATACTAGATAATTATGTTAGACAATATGAAAACTTAGCGGATAATAAAGACTTTAAAGAAAAATTTATAAACAAATTTAATTATTCATATCCATTAATAGAGTTTGATAAACTAATTACAAAAAATATAAGTTTTTATAATTTTTCTCTATTTGAAAATCTAAACAGTATCGTTTTAGATTATAATCCTGAAGTTAAAAATGAAAAAATTGAAAATGAAGAACAAACTACTATCACACAAAGAAATTCAGATTTATATTTAGTTTCATATTCACAAAAAGAAAGAAAAGAATTAGATAAAAAAAGAAATGAGTTATTAGATAAAGAAGATTGTGCTGTAAATGGTGAAATAAATAAAGATCAGATAGAAGAATTTAATAACCAAATAGAAGATAATAATTTAACTACCAATTATATAAATCTAATAAAATCATTAGTATCTTTTCCACCAGAAGATAGATATTATTTTAGACAAATTGATAAAATTGAAGAAAACTATAATAAAGAAGCACTAAAAAAATATTCTACTGAAAACATGAGTTTAATTGGCTTTGCAACAAGCAAAGAAGAAAAAGATAGAATAGACAGATACAAAGATAAAAGTTTAATGCCTTTTACTCATCATCATTATTGTGAAACACTAGAATCAACAAACTATTATGAATACATAAGTAACTATACAAAAAGAGGACAAGAATATCAAGTTAGTATATTAACTAGTACAGGTGGAAATGGATATAACATACTAAAAATAGAAAAGTATAGTAGCAGTATAGAAAATAATATTAAAAAATTTAATGAATTTAAATATTCAAATAAAAACGATATTAGTTATTCAGTAAATTACGAAAAAGAATTAATGAAAGAAATATCAAGACAATTAGATAATTATATCATGGCTCAAAATATTAATATTAAGTTATATGAAAATAAAAAACTGAATAGTGAAATGGTAAAAGAATTAAACATATATAATTTAGACTCACAAAAAGAACTATTGTCAGAATTATATAATTATAATATTAAATTAAAAGATTATTTTATAAAATATACAGAGAAGATAGATGACGACTTTAATAAAATGAAAAAAAGATAAAAATAAATACTAGATGACAACCTATCTAGTATTTTTTACTCTACCACATAAATAATCCATAGAAATATTATATCTTTTACATATTTCATAAGCAAAAGCCGTAAGGATAGTCGTTTTACCACTTTCATAAGCACTAATTGTTGAATGGGTAGTATTAAGAATATTAGCAAGTTCTTCTTGTGTAATATTCTTTTCTTTTCTAAATTCTTTTAATTTTATTCCAATAATTTTTTTATCAATAACCTTATTAACAATATCATATTGTCTAACATTAGAAAGTCCAAGTACATAATCCATACTAACATCATAATAATTACATAAAGAGTTTAAATGCTTCAAAGGAATAATTTTTGTACCATTTTCCCATAGCGAATAAGTCTGCTGGGTAATATTTAGAACATTAGCAATATCTTTTTGTTTAAGACTAGAGTCTTCTCTTAATTCTATTAGTTTTTGAAAATTCATATCTAACACCTAATATAATTTTCCCATTAAAAATGAAAATATCATTTTTTTACAAACAAATACGACAAAATGTGATATAATTAAATAAAGTAGCAAAGGAGGAACTATGAAATGTATAAAATGTAATGAAGAACTAGAAGCAGATGATAACTTCTGTCCCACCTGCGGAGAACTAACTCCTCATGGCTATTTATCTTTAAAAGACAATAAATTAAGATATAAAGAAAATAATATTGGTTTATTATTTACCTTAACTTCTATTATCATAATAAGTTTTATTGCAATGACTCTAATAAGCGGTAAAGATATGTTTAGACCATATATAGAATTACAAAAAGAAATATCTAGCTTAAAATATGGTTATAAAGTATCCATTATTAACACTAATAATAAATATACAAAAGTAACCTTAAGTACTAAAGCCGAAGCCATAAATCTAATAAAACAAGATATCACAAAACAATCTTGGAAATGTAAAAGAAACATAAATGTATCCATAATCGAAAAAGAAGTAAGTGAAAACTATAACATTCCTAGTGTAAGTTTATGTGATGTTGATGAAGATGTATCAAGTAAAATAAAAGAAGTTATAACTGTAACCTATCAATTATTTCCTAATATAAAAGGCTATCTAACCAACATAACAATAACTAATGCTCCAAGTAATGAAGACTATATAGCCTATTTCAATCCTACTAATACTTTTATAAATAATAACTTAGATATAAAAGAATATAACAAAGTAAATAAAACCGAAATCTTATTAAATAGTTATTATTTCTTAAATAAAGATATCCTAAGTAAAGGATTAAAAGAAAACTGGTATCCAAATAATGCTAGTTATGAATCACTAATAGCCCATGAACTAGGACATTACATAACCTTGGTAACACTATTAAAACAAAATAATATAGATAACATAACACTAGTAACCAAAGATAATATAAATAATTATCAAAAAATTCTAAATATCTTAAAAGAAGGAACATACTCAAAAGAACTAGTCGGAGAAGCCATAGAGAGTTATAACAAAAAGTATAATACCAATATTTCACTTGAAGACTTTACCAAAAATATATCAGGATATGCTAGCCAAAAAATAAAAGAAAGTGTAAATTATGACGAAGTAATCGCTGAAGCCGTTCATGACTATTACTTACATAGAGATTCGTCAAGTACCAGTTCATTAGAAATAATAAATATCCTAAAAGAGAGGTTACAATAATGAAAGAGTGCATAAATTGTAAAAAAGTAGTAAGAGATAGTGATAAGTATTGTCGTAATTGTGGAATAAGAGTATTAAAACCATATCAAAATACACTAATAAATATAACCAAAATACTATTGATAATAATCTTAATAATAATGATAGTAATGTTTATTCTATCATATCTAATATAAAGGAGTAAAAAGATGAAAGAAAATAATTATTATAATAAAAAAGTAGAAAAACTATATAAAGAATTAAATACAAGTATAAGCGGATTAACTGAAGAAGAAGCAAGTAAGAGATTAGAGGAGTATGGTGAAAACAAATTAGCAGAACGAAAGAAAAAATCAAATTTCATAATTTTTTTAAATCAGTTTAATGACCTCATGATAATATTACTTATCTTTGCTTCAGTATTTTCTGCAGTAATATCTTATATTCAAAAAGAATCATATGCTGACTCAGTAATAATCTTAATAATTGTAGTAATAAATGCTACTCTAAGTTTTATTGAAGAAAAGAAAGCCGATAAAGCAATAGAAGAACTAAACAAAATGTTTATAACAAATAATAATGTCATAAGAGATGGTAAGAAAGAAACAATTGATGTAAGAAAGATTGTACCAGGAGATATAATAGAACTAGAAGCAGGTGATTATGTATCCGCTGATGCTAGAATAATATCATCAGAAGCCTTAGAAGTAAATGAATCAACCCTAACCGGAGAATCAAAAAATATCAAGAAAGATAATAATGATATAACCGAAGAAAAAGAATTATATGAAAGAAAAAATATGGTTTATGCTGGCTGTAATGTAACAAATGGACATGCCTTTGTAGTAGTATGTAGTACCGCTATGAATACCGAACTAGGTAAAATAGGAGCTAGTCTTATGAATAACAAGAACGAACTAACTCCACTCCAAAAGAAAGTAAACCAAATAAGTAAAGTATTAACCTATATCATAATCGGTATAATAATAGTTATGATGGTCGTAGGTCTACTTAAAAAGAATGATTTCTTTGATATCCTAATGCTATCCATCTCACTAGCAGTAGCCGCTATCCCTGAAGGTATGTCATCAGTAATAACCATAATATTATCCCTAGGAATGTCCGAAATGGCTAAAAGAAATGTCATCATAAGAAAGATGGCTTCTGTTGAAACACTAGGTTCTACTGACATAATCTGTTCCGATAAAACAGGAACTATTACCGAAAATAAAATGCAAGTAAAAAGTATCTATGTAAACAATAAATTATATACCGAAAAAGATAATATCGAAAACATAAATCTATATAATTATTGTTTATCAAGTTGTCAGAATGTAACTAAGAATAATGATAAATATCTAGGAGATGAAACCGAAGTAGCCATCTATAAATACCTTGAAGAAAAAAATATATTAATAAATATTCCAAGAGTAAAAGAGTATCCATTTGACTCAGATAGAAAAATGATGAGTACTATCAATACCATTGAAGGTAAAGAATATTCATTTACTAAAGGAAGTTTAGACTCAGTATTACAAAACTGTTCCTATTATCTAGAAGATAATAAATTATATAATATAACTACTGAATATAAAGAAAAAATATTCAAAATAGAAGAGGAAGAATCAGAAAAATCCCTTCGTATCTTAGCACTAGCCTATAAAACAGAAAACACAAGTGATCCAGAACATAATATGATATTTATAGGATTAATAGGAATGATGGATCCACCAAGAATATCAGTACCAAATGCTATTAATACTTGTAAAAATTCTGGAATAAAAATAGTTATGATAACTGGAGATAGTATAAATACTGCTCGTGCAATAGCTAAAAGTGTTGGTATTATCGATACCGATGAAGGAGCCACTACTGGAAAAGAAATAGATAAGTTAACAGACGATGAATTAAAAGAAGCAGTAAAAAAATATAATGTTTATGCTAGAATATCACCAAGTACCAAATTAAGGATAGTAGATGCACTACAAAGTAATGGTTATGTTGTAGCTATGACTGGAGATGGCGTAAACGATGCACCTGCTATTCAAAAAGCTGATATTGGAATAGGCATGGGCATAACAGGAACTGAAGTGGTAAAAAAAGTAGCAGATTGTATTCTTGTAGATGATAGTTTCTCTACCATCGTAGATGGAGTTGAAGAAGGAAGAAGAATAACTTCTAATATCAAGAAAATAATACTATACTTACTCGCAGGTAATATAATCGAAGTAATACTAGTATTCATATCCATGGTACTAAATATGGAAATGTTTACAACATTACAACTACTATGGATAAACCTAGTAACAGATAGTATACCTGCTATTATGTTAGCCTTTGAAAAGAAAACAGAAGACCAAATGGAAAATACTCTTGCTAATAAATACAATGAAAGTTTCTTCACCCCATTATTAACAGCTAAAATAGTAATCGGAGCAATCATAAAATCAATAGTAATGTTAATAATATTTATCTATTTTGCAAAAGAAGCAGATGTAAATACTGCAGGTTCATTATTATTTATCTACTTAGTAACTCATGAATTACTATTCTCGTTCTCTTGTCGTAATATTAAAAAGTCAGTACTAAATAAAAATATCTTTTCAAATAAAAAACTAACATTAGGAGTATTCTTAATACTATTAGTTCAAATCATAGTATTAGTAACCCCAATAAGTAAATACTTTATAGTACCAAATATAAAAATAAATTATATCTTGATAACTATCGGAATATGTTTTATAATGTTTATATTAGGAGAGTTAGTAAAACCAATATATACAAAATTATTTAAAGATTACAGGGAGGTTAAAAATGAAAAATAATAATAGTACATTTATAGTACTTGGAGGTATATTCATCTTATCAGTATTTAGTTTCATTGTAGCAAAAAATATCTTACCAGATAGTGATAATAATCAGTATTATGCTAAACCTAATGAAAATATGATAGCTAAAATAGAAAGTATTACTAAAGAAAATAATAAACTTATAATAACAACAACAGGAGATCCAACTGAATACTGTTTAAAAACAACTAAGAGTGTTCCCAGTATAGATTCATTATGCTGGAATAAAATAGAAAATAACAAAGTAGAGAGTAATTACTTTACATATAAAAAATATTATCTTTGGATTAAAGATAGTGATAATAGAATAAGTGGTAGAACTATTATAGAAAAGGAGTAAATATGGAAGACGATAGAATAGAGAGTACTAGAAATAGAGTATTTGTCCAAGAATTAGCTTTTGGTAAAGATAGTCCTATTGCTATGAAGACAAATGATAATTTTGTATATAGAGTAACCGGTATGGATCAAGTAGAAGATATTATAACTAGTGGATATGCAAGAAGTAAAGATAAAGTAAAAGGTGGTCATAATAATGAATTATTTTGGACTAGAGGTGGAGATAAACTATTTTACTACGATAAAAGACCAGTACTAGAAGCACCTTATACTAAAGTAAAAGATGGTCAAATGGGAGCTATCTCGTTAGAAGATTTAACTGCTATATGGATATTTAATGAAAAAGAAAATAGATATGTTAATTGTATTGAATATTATAGATGTTTAAGAGAAGAACTATTATCTTCTAAAGGAAAAAGTAGAAGGTAATATATTCCTCTCACATTACATTGTTCGAGGTTTTTGAAAGCCAAAAGTCTTTCAAAAATATTTACTGGTCCAAATGTCTCTGAAATAAAAGTATTTATATAAGCTATAGATTTATGTCTATAGTTTTTCTTATATCCACAATACATGTTGATAAACAAAATTACTTAAAAACTAATGACAATATTAAAAGTACATGCTATAATAAACATTAAAACAATTGAAGGGAGCACTTACATGAATAAAAAAGAAGAATATCAAGAAATATATATAAATTTAGATGATTCAGGTAAATTAACAAAAAAAGAAAAAGTATCAGTATATGCAGGAATAGTCTTTTTATCAAAACAAGAAAAAGATAAATTTATAACTCAATATCGTAAAATAATAAATGAAATAAAATGTTCTTACTGTGACCAAACAAAAGGAGAATGTACTAAAAAATGTAAAGAAATAAAAAATACAAATATCAAGAAAGGTCATAAAAGAAGGATTATGAACTACATAAGTAAATATTATACTATTGCCCTAGTAATAAATAATACAAAAGTATATAATCATATTATAAATAATAAAGCCTCAAAAGGAAGATATATAGATTACACAATAAGAAGATTAATTAAAAGTACCATTGAAGAATTAATAAAAGTTAAAAAAATAAACCCACATAAAAATGTGAGATTAATAATAAATATAGATGAACAATCTACAAAAAGTAATGGTTATTATAATTTAAAAGATGGCCTAACAGAAGAATTACTACATGGAATATCTAATTATAATTATGATATAAAATATAAAAATATATTATATGGAAAATTAGAAATAAGATTAACATATCAAGATTCAGGTAAGAGTTACTTAGTGCAAGCAGCAGATTTAATAGCAGGTACTACTAGAAGAAAAGCATTATCAAATATTGATTCTGATATTGATATTATCGATCATAAACTATTATTCCCATAAAAAGAAAAGAGACTATCTAGTAGTCTCTCCCCAACTCAAGCGGTGTACTTAACATACACTTAATTTAATAAAATCGACATTGAGCTATCGACCTGACGAGATTTCTCTCCGGTAACACAATGATACTATAACTATCATAAAAAGTCAAGTATATTGCACTATTATTATACTCAAAATAACAAAAAAAATACCAATAATAAACTACTTTAAGTATATATTTCATACTTATATATAATAAGTATGGTTGATACTTATTTGGAGACCAAAGACTCCAAATAACACTAGCAAGACAAATGGCTTGCAGTGTAAAAACAATTGACAAAAGTAAAAAACTATAATATATTATAAGTGGAGGGATATTTATGTATAAATATGTAGGTAATGTAATCATGTTTACTATAAATATCACACCTTTATCTCATCAAAAATAAAAGTAAAAAAAATGAGATGTGGGTGTGAGTTTTTGTCGTGCCTGCATCTATATATATAAATAGAAGTTATATGGATGCAATATATTCATATAACTTTTTTTGATGGGAGGAATATTATGATAGATATAAATATAAGTAAAGTATGTAAGTCATTTGGTTTTGACTTAGTATTAAATAATATAGATATAACAGTACAAAAAGGAGAAAAAGTAGGTTTAATTGGAACAAATGGAAGTGGAAAGAGTACAATACTAAAAATAATCGCAGGCCAAGAAAGTATAGATTCCGGTTCCCTTTCAATAAGAAATAATATAAGTATAGGCTATTTAAGTCAAATACCTGAAGAAAAAGATATAATAGTAAAAGACTATATAAATAGTGCCTTCAAAGAAATAATAGAACTAAAAGAAAAACTAGAAAGATATGAAGATAAACTTTTAACTGAAGATTATAAAGTAATAACAAAGTATATGAATCTGCAAGAGAAGTTTATCTCCCTAGGAGGATATGAATACGAAACAAAGATTCAAAAAATACTACCAGTATTTAATATAACTGAAGAAATGCTAAATAGAAATTTCAATACCTTATCTGGAGGAGAAAAAACCATCATATCCCTAATAAGATTATTATTACAAGAACCAGATGTCTTGTTATTAGATGAACCCACTAATCACTTAGATATAAATAAAATGATTTGGTTAGAAAAAACATTAAAGAACTATAAAGGAACAATAATACTAGTATCACATGACCGCTATTTCATGGATAATGTCATAAACAAAGTATATTTATTAACCAAAAGAGGAATAGAAGTATATCATGGTAATTATAGTTACTATATTAAAGAAAGTGAAAATAGATTATTATTAGAATTAAAAAACTATAAAGACCAACAAAAACAAATAACCGCTATGGAAAATAGTATCAAAAGATTAAAAGAATATGGTAGGCTTTGTGGACCAAGTGGTGGAGAAATATTTTTTAGAAGAGCCGCTAGTATCGAAAAAAGATTAGAAAAACTAGAAAAGTTAGATAAACCAGAAGACAAAAAAAAACTAAATATAACTTTTGATATGGATAGTAGATCAGGAAAGGATGTCCTAACAATAAATAATCTATATTTATCTTATGGTACTAAAGAAATATTTAATAACCTTAACTTAAGTATTAAATATCAAGATAGACTCTGTCTAGTCGGAGATAATGGAGTTGGTAAATCAACTCTAATCAAAGAAATATTAAAAGGAAATAATAGTATAAAACTAGGAAGTAATATCAAGATAGGTTATATTCCTCAAGAGATAGGGTTTGAAGATATTAATTTATCAGTACTAGAAGAAGCTAGAAAATATTTCATTGGGGCAGAACAATATTTAAGAAGTGCTTTATTCAAATATCTCTTTGCAGGAGAAAACATTCATAAAAAGATAAAATACTTATCCGGAGGGGAAAAAGTAAGATTAAAAATATTCTGTCTAATTCAAGATTCTTATAACTTCTTAATCCTAGATGAACCCACTAATCACATTGATATTGATACAAGAGAAATGCTCGAAGAGTCACTAAAGGATTTTACTGGTACTATATTATTTGTATCTCATGATAGATATTTCATAAATAAAATAGCTACTAGTATAATAGAAATAAAAAACAAGAACATAACTAGATATATTGGTAATTATGATGATTATCGTGAGAAAATAAACAAAATATGATATAATTAAATAGGAGGAAATATGAATAACATACCAAAATTAAAATTTAAATATTTAACTCTTGAAGAAACTATTATTAAAGAAATAAAAGAACAGGAAGAATAGTTTATAAGAAAATGTAATAATAAATAACTTATCCACATAAACTGTTGACATATAAAAGTGTCAATGGTTTTTTATTTGACATAATTTGCATCTTTCTATATAATATAAGCATCTAGAAAGGAAAAATACCATGGAATTAAACATTGACTATGTGTCAGATTTACACTTAACTCACTACATAAGTAAAAAAGAAAGCATAACCAAAGTAGATAAATTAGTCCAAGATAAAATAAGTATGCAAGTAAAAGGAGATATCCTTGTAGTAGCGGGAGATATAGATGAAGATATAAATAGAGTGAGTGAACTATTATATTCATGTTCAAAATACTATAAAAAAGTAATATTTGTCCTAGGTAATCATGAATACTATATACCAGTAATAAAATATATCTATACTGATCCTATGGCTAAAGAATATAACTATAATAGTATGAATAAAGTATATAGATTAAATAAAATATTTAAAGATAATAACGATATAATCATACTAGATAAAACAAATAATACTAAAGGACTATATACCTATAATACCTTCTTATTAGCGGGAGATACCCTTTGGTATAAACCAGTAACATTAGTAGATAAACTATATAACTATCCTATGCAGAATGATTCAAGATTTATCTTATCAGAATTATCTAAAAAAGAAAAAATACAAAAACTACATAACGATAGCATATCTTGGTATAATAACTTACCAAATAATATAGATTTAATAATAACACATATACCACCATTTAGAAATAAAAGTAATAGTAGGGGTAATAACTCTTGTTATTATACAGAAGTAAAAGAATATAAATCACCAGTATGGATATATGGACATGATCATAAAGAAGAAGATATAATAATAAATAATACTAGATTTGTATCTAATCCATGGGGTTATGATACTAAAGAATTTAAAATAAAAACATTAACATTGACTAAATAATAAACTAAGATATCAAGTCTTAGTTTTAATATACATATATATTATCTTTATTATATTCACTATAAGCCTTACTATGTAAGTCTTATTAGTGTTTAATTAAGCTAAGTAAACTTATCTTAATTAAATGTATCCAAGATACCTATTATATATAAGCAGTAGATATATACTAATATTATTTTAGTAGTTATATTTATTTTGACAAAATTACTGATAAATACCAAAATATCAGTAGATTTATCAAATAGATATCCAAATAAGAGTAGAAAAATAAGTATATAGTCATATATAACAAAAAACTATGATATAATAATTTCAGGTGGTGAGACTATGTGTTTGATATGGAACTTAATAAAAGCATTTACTGATACAGAAGATGATAATAACAAAGATAATAATGATTTAGAAGATTGGCAAAAAGAATTAGTAAAAGAAAAGAAGTATGATACATTTAACTTTGAAGAAGAAGAACTAGAAGATGATGACTATTATTCTGAAGATGATGATGAATAAGAAATTTGTCAAAATATATTGAATAAATAAAAATAATTTGATATACTTGATTTAGTTAAAGAAAGACGCTAGTACAGGTCTATTTAATAGATTTTGTGCTGGTGTTTTTTTGTGGTAGGGTGATATAGAATGAAGAAAAAAATAATAGTAATTTTAGTGTGCATTATACTATTGATGCCATTAAAGGTTAATGCAACGAGAGGTTGTTGTTCTCATCATGGTGGTGTTAGTGGTTGTAGTAGTTCTGGAAAATTGGCTTGCAATGATGGTACTTTAAGTCCTAGTTGTACATGTACGCCAACGGTTACTTATACTTATGGTTGTACAGATAAAAATGCAAGTAATTATAATTCTAGTGCCAATAGAGATGATGGAAGTTGTATCTATTATACATATGGATGTACAGATGAAGCAGCAAAGAACTATAACTCATCAGCAAATAAAGATGACGGAACTTGTGAGTACTATGTACTAGGATGTAAAAATCCATCAGCAGACAACTATGATCCAAAGGCAGAGATTGACGATGGAAGTTGTATAATATCCACTAGTAAAAATATTGAAGATAATGATAGTGAAGATGAAAAGGATAATAATAGTTTAATAAACACAATCTTAGGTATAGGAGTAATATCAGGAGGAGTATACTTATATAAAAGAAAACATAAATAAAATTTTAAATATATTAAAAAAAATAAAACATTAGAAGCAGAAGAAGAAAGAGAATATACTTCTCACCATAATACTCATATAGACTTTTTAATATATAATAAAATAAGTAAAATACCATTATTAGCGGTAGAAGTAGATGGATATAAATATCATAAAAAAGATAATAAACAAAAAGAAAGAGATATATAAAAGAATAATATACTATCTAAATATAATATATCATTGATTAGACTAACTACTAATGGTAGTAGAGAAGAAAATATTATAAGAAGTAAATTAGATGAGATAGTTAGCAATGAATAATTATTGACAAATCAACGCTATATAACAAAAAAACGTGGTATAGCAATTTTAACAATTTTTAAGTAATATATATGTGCGTAAAAAAAACATTAGGAAAAATATTAATTTCATTATTCTTATGTTATAATAGTATATAATTTTTTGGAGGTGTTTTAATGTTTAAATTTATTCAGTTGATAAGTGCATTGATTAGACAATTTTTATTACCCAATCCGTATATAAATTTATTTAAGGAAGAAGTGTATGCAAACTTGTTTAACATAATAATTGGTGGCTACATTTTACACAAACTATCATTTTGGCTAACTAGAATGGGATACACAAAAGGAGTAGATGAGCCGGAAAAGGGCAGCATTGGTTATTTATTTAGTTATATAATCCTAACTTTTATAATAACACTTATTGGAAAAATATTTACTGACATAAAATTTGCAATTGGAATATTTTTGATTATATATATAATACTATGTGTTTTGGTAAATAAAATTTTTAACAGAAATAATTATTTATAAAAATTAAGTAAGAATAGCAAACAAGCAACGAAAAAAAGTGCCATACTTGAGATAGAACTTTAAAGCTATAACACTGATTATAGTTTTTTATTTGGAGGTAAAAATGAGTAAAATAAATACTATACAACAAAAAATAAAATCTATAGATGGAGGACAATTTCAAAACTTATGTGATGATTATTTACAAAAGAAATATAATTTAAAAAAAATTATAAGATTAGGAACGTATAGTGGTAGCAGCAAAACAACCAAAGGAATTCCAGATACGTATGTTGATGAGAAAGATGGATATACACTAATAATGTATGGACATGATGAGACTAATCCATATTCGAAATTAGAAAAAGATATCAAAAAAATATATAACTACGCTAAAAATAATTTATCAGATAAAATAATCAAAAAAATAATATGTTGTCATTCAAGTAATAATATTTCAATTACACAAAATGAAAAATTAAAAACGATCTGCAATGGTGTAGAAATTGAATTAATTGGGATTGATGAATTATCGTATGATTTAAAAAATAATTATCCATTAATTGCTAAAGAACATTTGTCATTAGAATTAGATACAGGTCAGATATTATCACTCGATGATTTTATAATAAAATATGATAGTGATTCTTTGAATGCACCATTATCCATTAATTTTATTTTCAGAAATGAATTTGATGACATTTATAATTTGCTATCTGATAGTAATGTTTTAGTTGTAACAGGTAAACCAGGCGTTGGAAAAACAAAAGTGTCATTAGAAGTTTGCTCTAAGTTTTGCAAAAAAAATAAAGAATATGAGAGCCTATACATCAAATCAAATGGTTTAAATATATACGAGGACTTAAAAAATTATATAAATAAAGATAAAAATTATTTATTATATATTGATGATATAAATGAGTTAAGAGAATTAAACTTATTGGTTGATATAGTAAATCTGAATAAAGAAACATCAAAAATAAAAGTAATTGCCACAGTTAGAAATTATTTGTTGGAATCTATTGTAAATGAATTAAAAAGGATAGAAACACCGAAAATTTACACACTTGTAGAAATGAATGAAGAGTCCATAATAAGATTGTTAGAAGAAGAATTTTCAATAAAAAATAAAGACTATCAAAATAAAATATTACATATATCAAATAATAATCCGAGAATTGCTGTAATGGCAGCAAATGGAATCATATCCAAAAAGTTAAAGTCCTTAAACAATGTTCTTGATATATATGATGTATATTATAATGACATTTTAAAGGAAAAGAATATAAGTGAGTTGGATTTAAAGATATTATTTATATTAGGATTATTTTTAACAATAGATATAGATTCTGAAAAACAAATAAAAACTATAGCAGAATTATTTAATGAGAAAAAAGATATTGTTATAGCATGTTTAGAAAAAATGTATAAAAATGAAATAATAGATTTCTATGAAGAAAGAATATTTAAAATTAATGATCAAAATTTCAGAAATTATATTATATATTATTATTTAATAGTAAAAAAGGGAATTAAAATTAGCAGTTTACTAGAATTACTATATTCAAATCATATAGAAAGATTATTAGAAACAATTAATATGCTGATGAATTTGTTTTATTCTGAAGAAACAGAAAAATATATTTATAATGAAATAAATAAAGTGTGGGAAAAAAATAAATATACAAATGATTTCAACTTTATGATGCATTTTTATTCTGTCAACCAACTAAAATCCTTGGTAATTTTAAAAAAAGAAATTGATAATATAGAAAGTATAAACTACTTAATAAAAGATGAAGATATAACTGAAAAGAAAAATTATGTAAATATAGATGATAAAATTGTTAAGGTATTATGTGGATTTAAATATAGTGAACATAGTGACGAAGCAATCGATTTGTTACTTTCGTATTTTGAAAAAAGACCGGATTTAGTTATTAATTTCTATTTTGCTTTTACGTTGTGTTATGGAATTGATGAATATAGTTACGAAAATGGTTACAAACGAGAAATAAACTGTATAGAAAAAATAGCTGATTTTTATTATAAAACTTCAAATAAAAATAACTTTATTATATTATTCCTAAATATAGCAAGAAATTACCTAGATTATGAACATCATATTACAAGAAACTCAGTTAAGAAAAATTCAATAGAAATGCTAAGAGTGCCTATTATTTCTTCAGATGGATTGAATAATTTCAGAAAAAAGATATTTTATTTGTTATCAATCATTTATAATTCCCAGCATCAATATCAGAACAAAGTTTTAAACATAATAAAAACGAGCTGCTTGTATTCGAAAAATGAAGAAATCGTAGCGATATTTATATCTGATTTGCCAGTGTTGTGTGAATACTTCTTTAATAATTGGACTAATCCTAATATTTTACAATCAAAAATTTTAGAACGATTTGAAATAATGTGTGATTTAATAAGAATAGATAAACCGCCATGTTTAATAGGATATAAAAAGAATACTAAATATGATATTGTGAGAATTATTGAATATGGAGCCATGAGAAACCTTAATTGGAAAGATGAAGAAAATGAAAGGAAAAATAAAGTATTAAAATTAATAGATGGATACCAAATAAAAGACTATGATAATTTATTTGATATCTTATCAGAAATTGAAATTAATAATGAGTTTTTTGATGATTGGAAAATAAAAAGTTCTATACAAGATATATTTGTACATTTAAAAGATCGCGATATTTTAATCAATGTATTTGAATCATATTACTTGCATAATGTTCCTTTTTCTATTATTCCAAAAGATATTATTTGTTTATTGCTTTCAAAATATAAAAAATCAAAAATTTATAAATTACTATCCAAAAACAATTCTAAAAAAGCGATACAATATATTAATGCTTATTTTCTGAATATACAACAAGTAGATAAAGTAGATGCGAAACGCTTATTAAATTTTATTGAAACAGAATTAAGAAAAGATAATCCATTGATTTTGGGACTCGATGACATTTTAAAATTTGAAAAAGTATCCAAAGGAATAATTGAAAAGATAGTATCAAAAATACTAGCCAGATCACACGGAAATATAACAACTCATTTGTTTGATCCTATTTATGACTCGGATAGCGATGTATGTAATGAAATTATTGGGTGTTTTGATAATGTTAATGTATTAGAAGATGCTTATATACAATCTTCCTATACTTTAGCTGATATAAATGGATATTTTGGGTTAGCTCTATTGAAAAACGATAAAAATTTTGCTTTAAAACTAGTAACCCTTTTAGAAAATAGTCATTATCATTCATCTGAAGTAAAAAACATATTTAAAAACATATGGGAAATGGATAAATATAGTCTTTATATTAATTTAATAGTAGAAGAAGCATATAAAAAAAATATAATAAGGCATAATTTATTCGAAGTATTTTCAAAAAGTACAGAAGATAAAAAATTAATCAATAACAGGAAGGAAATTTGGATTGAAAAGTTTATCATAGAAAATAGTAAAGATATAAATAAAATTGTATTCATATTCGAAATTATAAATGAATGTTTTAAAAGCAAAAAGAAGTATTTTGTTTTAAAGTTTTTAGAGGTGAATACAAATGTAAATGATTTTAAAAAAATTCCGTTACATTCATACTTTTCTAGCTGGACAGGAAGTGAGCTCCCTCTTATTGACAATAAAATTAATTATTTAACAGATTTAAGTAAGTCCATCAATGGTATAGAGTACCTAGAACATAAAGCAATAATTGATGAAAATATAAAGCATTTAGAACGATATAAAGAAGACATCAAAATTAGGGAATATGTAGAGAATATGCATTATTAGCGATAGAAGTAGATGGATAGGATATAAATATCATAAAGAAGATAATAAACAAAAAAAAAGAGATATATTAAAGAATAATATACTATCTAAATATAATATACCATTAATAAGATTAACTACTAATGGTAGTAGAGAAGAAAGTATTATAAGAAGTAGATTAGAAGAGATAGTTAGTAATAAATAATTATATATATATTTTATTATGTTCACTATAAACCTTACTATGTAAGTCTTATTAGTGTTGTTATTAGCCAAAGGTCTAATAACAATATACATGTGTATCTATTATATGTAAGTTATATCTATATACCATTAATTAATATTTGAAAATTGAAATTATGATGTTCTCTTCCCTCCCTGCCACATCCAATGAAAAATTAGAATTGATTTAAGCCAGTGTTTATAAGGGGTTGTGAGCATATGGCACATAAAAAATAATTCTTGGGAACAACTTGGGAACAACTTTTGTTAAAATAGCATGATTATTGCAGACATTTAAGAGATAAAGTAGTATAATTAAATCATAGAGTTCTATACAATTTAAAATATAGAATTTTTCTTTTATAAGGAGGATAAAATGTTATATGGTGAAATTAAAGAATATCTAGAAACATTTATTGAATGTGATACATTAAACGAAAAATTTGATTATTCTATAAATAACGAATCATCAACTGATATTTATTTAAAAGAATTAAAAAAATTTAATAATACTTATAATTCGTTTTTTATGAATAAGGGAAGATTAGTATTTATGATTAACAATTATGAAATAATTTTGAGAGAAGAAGATTTAAAGCAAATATTAAAATTATTTCTATTTTATAAAAAATCAAATTTGGATAACTGTTATTTAATTGCTGAGTTTCTACTAAGCTATTTTAATACTATAAATAGTAAAGAATATAAAAGAAATGTTAGTAATTATAAAGAAATAAAAGATACATTTAAAAAGATTATTTTAAGCAATAAAGAAGATAAAAACATATTATGTACATTTAAACAAATGTCATTTAAACTTTACAATAAAATAATAGATTATGGTGCACATAAAGACAACTTTTTTCTTGGAGATATTTTAGAACGAGCTTGTATAAATTTTAACAATGATAAATTATTAAAAGCCAAAATAATAAAAAAGTTATTAGAAAATAATGTGTATCCATCTAAAGTGATATTGTATGATGAAAATATAAAAGAAAATTTTAAATATTATAAAAAATATTTGTTAGATTATGAAAACTATTCCATTTATAGTAGATTTCCTGATGAAATGCTTTATACATTAGATAAAAATGGATTGTTAAAGAATAGCATAATTAAATTAATAATAAACAATATTGTTGATAGAACAAATATGTTACAAGAAAAGTGTGATAATGAACATGAAAATTTTATTCAAATAATATCAGAAATAGATTATTTAAAATCATTTTTGAATAATGCCTTAAATAGATTAACTATGCTATCATGTTGTCACAAAAAGAAGATGCATGAATGTTTAATTAATTTATTGTATATGAAAAGAGTTTTGGTATCCGATGAAGATAGAATTAATTCTCAAATGCAAGAATTTAAATATGAACAAGTTATTCCTAATGGTAAAATAGAAGAATTTGTAAATGCTGTAAATGATAATATAGCAGTATTATATTCATCTTCGGTATGTAATTTTGAAAAAGAATTAGAACAATCCTTAAATACTTATGCAAAATATCCAATGTCTTATATTTTTAGCTCATATAATATTGATTCAGATTCACAAACGTATTTAAAATCGGAGGATGGATTTGTTGATAGTGTATTTATGAATTATTATGATGAAAAAGGGAAAATATTTACAAATACAAACACAAATTTGCAAAATATTTTAACTAAAGGATATTATATCCAACTTATTAAATACCTAAAGCAGCAATTTATTTCTTATCAGCAATATATAATTTCATTTTTTGATTTAAAAGAAGGTAAAAGATCACTAATTGATAAATTAATTAAGCAGGGGGATTTTAAACTTTATAATGATTATGTAATACTGGTATTAACTGTTATTCAAATAGAAAATAGTATAATCGATTTATTAAAAATAAAAGGTAAAAATATAACTAACAATGGTTTTAATAACTTAAATGAACTAGCTAAGGAATATACTAACGATGATTTCAATTTTAATGGTCTAATGTATATTAATTATATACTTTATGAAAGACATGGATTAAACATTAGAAACAATATAGCTCATGGAAATTATTTCGGAAAAAATATAGATATTCAAATATTAACTAATATTTGTGCCATAATGTTTATAAATGGATTATTACGAAAGGAAAGATCAGAAAATGATAAGAATTAAGAATAGTGAATTTATAAGAATATTTGAAAATGATAAAACAATTTCTAGAATAGGAAAAATTGATATGAATGTTATAAATGATAATTCAATATATAGCTTATATTATAAATTTCCATTAATTGAAAGAATAATTTTAGAAATATATAGATTAATTCCAAGAGCTAATATCGAACAATATGAACAGGGTACCATGAAAACAATAAATTCTATAATCAATAATAATAAAAAAATAAATATAATTTATCCTGAGTTAAAAAAGATGATAGATAATTATTTTAATGAATCAGATGATTCTCCAAGAAATGTTTTATTTCATCCGAGAGGTAACGAAACAATATCAGTTACAGTTAATTTTGAAGAAATTAATGAAATAATTGCCAAATTATTAGGATTACTTAATCATGTTATTGAAGAATATAAAATATCGTCTTTGCCTAGAATTAAAAAAATATAAAAATAACCGAGAAATTAATCCTCGGTTTTATTATTAAAACAAAACAAAGTCAAAAATGAATCAAATAAAAATCAAAATATAATCAAATTGAAATCAAATAATAATCAATGACATTCTAGGATAAGGAAAGAATAAGAATAAGAAAAGAATAAGAATAAGAAAAGAATATATATTTTTATTGTATTATTACTACTACAATAAAAAAGAGATCAGCAATTACTAATACTCGATTATCTTGAAGTCAAAAGGATCCTCTTTAATTATTTCTAAAGAATATTTTAATCTGAGTAGTTTAATAACTTCAGCTTTCATTTTTTTATAATTTTTACATATCAGATTAAACGTATCAAAAGCAGAATTAAAATGTTGTTTAAAAGTTGCCTCCCGCATAGCATTTCTATAAAATGAACTAGCAATATAAAAATGCTATAACTTCAGGAACAACATATTCTTCCAAATAACTATCATAGTTTTCATAAAAAGGATCAATAACCTTTTCACATTCTTCATCACTTATATCTTCATCAGTACATTTTCTTAACATAGACACCTTCGTATGTATTAATCACTTAAAAAACGTTTTTTTACAACAGTTTTAATTCAAAAATTGAAAATTACATTGTTATTATTCACAAAACATCATAATTTGTCAAAAAATGTGATATAATTAATATTGAATATGTGGAGTATAATGGGAAGTGAGAGGTAGAAGTATGGATAATAATGTAAGAGCTGAATTAATAAAAATATTAGCAAGTGGAAATAGTATTCCAGAAACATATAAAGATATTATTTTTCCAACTATAAATAAGGAATATGAATTATCTTATGCAGGAAAAATGAGAGCCGAAGATGTATTATCTTGCAATGACGGTGTTTATTCTATGCCACTGCAAATTGAAAAATCATTTAAAACAGATGAATCAGAGTGGAATAACATAATATGCTTTGGTGACAATTTACAATTGTTAAAAACAATTAATGAGAATGTTGATCCAATCATAAAAGACAAAGTAAAAGGTAAAGTAAAATTAATATATATAGATCCACCATTTGCAACTGAAGATGAGTTTAAAAATAAAGATGGTGCTAAGGCATATAATGATAAAGTAAAGGGTGCTGATTTTATTGAATTTATGCGTAGAAGATTAATTCTAGCAAAAGAAATATTAGCAGATGATGGTTCAATATTTGTTCATTTGGATATGAAAATGAGTAATTATATAAAAATAATATTAGATGAGGTTTTTGGTAAAAATAACCTATTAAATGAGATTATTTGGCATTTTAGAACATATCAAGGCCAAACAGACAAGTATTATCCAAGAAAGCATAATGTTATATATTGGTATAAAAAGAAAAATAATCCTACTTTTAAATTAGATTATGATGATGATTATGAAGATACTGTTGATGCTGAAAGATGGAGAAAATATGTTGTTAATGGTAATGAAATACGTGGTAATAAATTTCCAAAATCTGATTCTAGATTTAAGGGATATTATGATAGATTTGTTAAAGAAAACGGGAGAAAGCCAAATAAAGATGACATAATAATGAAAATAAATGGATATGTTGTAGATGATGTTTGGGTTGACATAAATGCGGTAGACCCTAAAGATAAAATTGAAAAAACAGGATATCCGACTCAAAAACCTGAACAATTGTTAAGAAGAATAATTGAAACAACCACAGAAAAGGGAGATTTGATATTTGATTTCTTCGGGGGATCTGGTACAACTTCAGCTGTTGCTGAAAAATTAGGAAGACGATGGATAACGTGCGATTTAGGAAAGTTATCATATTATACAATCCAAAAAAGAATTATAAATATAGGAAAATCAAAAGACTTGTTTGATCCAACAAAAAAATATAATAAAAATCCGAGTAATTTTATAACTTGTCAATTAGGATTGTATGATTTAAATTCAGTAATTAATCTTCCATGGGAACAATATGTGGAATTTGTTTCTGATTTGTTTGAAATTAAGTTAAAAAAGAATAAGGTAAATGGAATCGAATTTGATGGAACAAAAAATTTAGAACCAACTTTAATATGGGATTTTAATAAGTATAAAGATGTTATAATTGATGAAAATTATATTAATAACTTAAATCTTAATTTAGCAAATAAGTATGAAGGTAATATTTATATAGTAGCTCCAGCAAATTGTTTTGATTTCATTGAGGATTACTATGAAATTAATAATAATAGATATTACTTTTTGAAAATACCTTATCAGATTATAAGAGAATTACATAAAGTGCCTTTCAAAAAGATATTACAGCCTAATAGTAAAAATAATGTTAATAGTATTGATGAATCTATTGGTTTTCATTTCATTAAGCAACCTACTGTTAAGAGTGAAGTTACTAAAAAGGACAATGAACTATTAATTTCACTTAAAGAGTTTAAGAGTTATTATTATAAGGATGAAGATGGAAAAATATTAAAAAATTTTGAAACACTATCTGCAATGTTTGTAGATTATGATTATCATGAACCATTTATTATTGACGATGTTTTTTTTGCAGATGAATTCAAAAAAGAATCTGACAATCTCGTAATAAAAGTTAACACCAAAAAAATTGGTAAAAAAATAATGCTAATTTATGTTGATATTTATGGTAATGAATTTAAAGAAATTATTCAGTTAGGTGGTAAATAAAATGAATAACGATGCAAATTTAATATTTAATTTAGATGATTTAATTCTAAAGGTTAATCATTATTACGATACATCAAAATATAATTTAGAAGTTTGGGAAAACTATTTGAACATATTAACAGAAGGAAGAACATATCAAAAGGAAGCTATTTTATCGGCTATTTATTACTTAATAGATGCAAATGTTCCAGATTTGAAGACTCTTGCATATAATAATTTTAATCAAAATCAATATTTAAAAAGCAAATATAATAATAACTTCTATGAGTTTGAATCTAATCTACAACTTCCTAGCAAAAAATATGCTACCATTGATTTGGCAACAGGAACAGGTAAGTCATACGTTCTGTATGGTATATCTCAAATACTTTTAGGCATAGGTTTTGTGGAAAGAGTTTTATTGTTATGCCCATCAACAACAATAGAATATGAGTTAACAAAGAAATTCAAAGAATTAAGTCAAAATAATGTGTTGTCTGATTTAATACCAGAGGAAGCTATTATAAAAACGCCAAGAATAGTAGATGCTAATGTTTCTGTAAAATTAGGAGATATATGTATTGAAAACATTCATTCGGTATACGAAAACACAGGGTCTTCTATTGATGATAGTTTTACAGGTACAGGAATAAATACTCTTGTATTAAATGATGAAGCACACCATATATTTAACAATATTAGTTATTCAGGTAGAAATGAAACAAGTGAATTAAAAAAATGGAAAGAGTTTTTGTTAAACGACAAATACAACTTTCAATATATGATTGGAACTACAGGAACGGCATATATTGAAAATGAGTATTTTTGTGATGTTATATATAGATATTCATTAAACAAAGCAATAGAAGATAGGATTGTAAAAAACATTAATTATGTATTGAAGGACGATGAAATAAGTGAAAATGAAAAATTCACTAAAATATATCAAAATCATAATGATTATAAAAAATTGTATTCTAAAATAAAGCCTATAACTATTTTTGTAACAAAAGATAAACAAAATTGTAATAGTGTTACAAATAAATTGAAAGATTATTTGAAAAAGTTTGAAAACATTACAGATGAAGAAGCTGATAAAAAAGTATTAATAGTTACATCAGCTCCTGAACACAAAAATAATGTAGCAGTACTAAGAAGTGTTGATAATAGTGATAATGATGTTGAATGGATAGTATCTGTATCGATGTTAACAGAAGGCTGGGATGTAAAAAATGTATTTCAAATTGTTCCATGGGAAGATCGTGCTTTCAATTCTAAATTATTAATTTCACAAGTTTTAGGAAGAGGGTTAAGAATTCCTAAAGAATACCAAACTCCACAACCAGTTGTAACAATATTCAATCATGCGTCGTGGACTAAAAATATCAGAAGTCTTGTTGACCAAATATTAGAGATATCAGATAGAATAACTTCAAATATAATTATAGAAGGAAAAAGGTCTAAATATAATTTTGATTTATATAATATCAATTATGAGAAGGCACTTATAGAAAAAGAACATAAAAAGAATAAAACCTTTGATTATAGTAGAATGCAAAAAGAAGGAATAAAACTTGAATCTCAAGTATTGAAATATAACAAAGTTGTTGAATTCACAGACGTTTTAGAAAACAAAATTATTGAAAAACAATTTGAAATCAACGAAGAAACTTATACTGTTGATGAGGTTGTTGACAAAATATATGATGAGTTTCAACTGAGAGAATGGGAAGGCATTACTTTAAAACTCGGTTCAGAGAAATATACAAAAAATAAATTACCACCTAGAGATGAGATTAAGAAAATTGTTTTAAATTCAATGAAAAAAGTTGGAATAGATGGAGAACTTTTAACAATAAAAAACAGAAATTCAATATTAAAAGCATTTAATACACTTTTAAGACAAAATGGTAAAACTGTAGAATATATTAATATTGAGAAAGATTTAAATGTTGTTAAAACTAATGTAATGGCTTCTCAAAGCACAAATATTCTTAATTTAAAAAGAGGAGAAACAACAATTTTTCATACAAATGAGTGGAAACAAGAGGTTGATAATAAAAACTTAATTGTTTTTGAAAAGGTACTTGATGATGGAACAATGCCACGACAATCTACGCATGAGGTAAATATCAATAATTTCAAAACTCCTGTTGATTTAGTAATTGTAAATGGATCTCCAGAGAGAAAATTTGTATCACAACTAATTGAAAATAATAATGCTAACATTATTGACTCGTGGATCAAATCTAGAGATAAGAATTTTTATTCAATTGATTATACTTGGAGAAAAAACGGGCATCAAATGTCAAATTCAGCATTCAATCCTGATTTTTTCATAAAACTAACTGAAGATGGTATTGATACTATTGTTGTAGTTGAAATTAAAGATGATGGTGATGATAGTGATGAAAATAAGGCTAAGTATAGATATGCTTTAGATCACTTTGAAAATTTAAATGAAAAGTTAGAAAATAGTGGTATAAATCAAAAATACATTTTTCACTTCTTGAGTCCAATATCATATAATGTGTTTTTTGAATACTTAGGAAACCATAAAATAGAACAATTTAAATGTGATTTAGAAAACTTATTAGAAGAAAAATAGAAAAGGCATTTTATGTCTTTTTTTATCAGTTTAAATTAGAATAATCATATAAAAAAGAAATATTTTGGATATTCGTGATATAATTATAATTGAAGGAATTGGAGTTGTAATTATGGTCTTTGATTATAAAAAAGAATATAAAGAATTTTATATGCCTAAGAATAAACCAAGTATAGTTGAAATACCTAAAATGAATTATATTGCAGTACGAGGCAATGGCAATCCAAATGAAGAAAATGGTGATTATCAGAATACTATTGGATTATTATATGGAATTGTTTATACAATAAAAATGAGTTATAAAGGGACACACAAAATAAATGGTTTTTTTGAATATGTTGTTCCACCATTTGAAGAATTCTGGTGGCAAGATGGATTAAAAGAAAGTATCGATTATAATAATAAAGGTGCTATGCATTTTATATCAATTATTAGATTACCAGATTTTGTTACTAAGGAAGACTTTGATTGGGCAATTGAAGAAGCAACTAAAAAGAAAAAATGGATTTTTCTAGAGTAGAATTGTTAACTTATGATGAAAGCGTATGTGTTCAATGTTATGCATATTGGAAGTTATGATGATGAATCAGCCACAGTTGAATTAATGCACAAATTTATGAAAGAAAATGGATATGAATTAGATATAACAGATAAAAGATATCATCATGAAATATATTTAAGTGATCCACGAAAATGTGATGTAAGTAAATTAAAGACTGTAATAAGACATCCAATAAGGAAGTAGGTGTTGGCGTGAATTATAGTTTTAAAATTTTTCAAAAAAATGCTGTAATAAGATTTTTAGCATTAGATAAGTATAATTATATAAAGGAAAATATTTATAAATGCGATATAAGTAAAGATGGTGAGTTCCAAAAGGTATTTAATGCATTTTATCGTGTAAGAAGAGATGAAAAATGGCGAAAAGTATTTTATACTTACTTTGAATCGATTAAAGATAAAAAGAATATAACATTAGAAGAAATAGTTAGTTACATGTACAAGAAAACAGGAAATATTGAAGCATCTTTTTGCAGTAAACTTTTATCTACAATAAATCCTGATATGCCAATATGGGATCAATATGTATTAGCTAATTTAGATTTAGATGTAAAAGGGAAAACAAAAGTAGAAAAACTAAAAGATACTATAGCAGTTTATAATAAAATAATTGAAATAGAAAAAAACAAACTTAAACAAAAAGATATCCAGCAAGCTATAAAAGATTTTAAAGAATACTTTCCTGAATATAATTTATCAGATATAAAAATATTGGATTATATACTATGGAATAGTAGAAATTAAGAACTAAAAATGAATATAGGTGCCAAGTTTGGTGTTATATATTAATTTAAAAACACTTATAGTTTTAGGTACCATTTAGGTACCAACACACTAACAAATACCATTTTATTAAGGTAATTGTAAAAATATAACGGTTTTAAAAGGCCATTTTTAAAAAGAACCAACATACAGAACATTTGTTTGCTTAACCTCCCCTGAAGAGAGCAGCTATTTACGAAATACTTAAAAGACTTACCTACATCACAATGATGCACTAAGTCTTTTTCTTCTACCTTACAAACTTGTAATATAAAATCCATCAATATAATGATATAATATAACTATAGAAAGAAGGAAATATAATATATGAAAAAGATAATGATAATTGAAGATGATACTATTATATCTAAAGAATTATATGAACTACTAGTAAATGCTGGCTATGAAGCATTAATACTAAAAGACTTTTTAAATGCCAAAGAAGAAATATTAAAAAGTAATATAGACCTAATCCTCTTAGATATAAATATCCCATATCAAAATGGTGAGCAGTTACTTAAAGAAATAAGGAAAGAATCGAATGTTCCCGTAATAATGGTAACCTCAAGAGCAAATGAAACCGATGAAATATTATCAATCTCTTATGGAGCAGACGATTACATAACCAAGCCTTATAGCCCAACCATTCTATTACTAAGAATACAAAATATCTTTAAAAGATTAGATAATAGTACTGAAGTACTGAAATATAAAGATTTAGAAGTCTCGCCATCACGAGGTACCTTATCTGGTAGTAACAAAGAATTAGAACTAACCAAAAATGAAATGCTAATCTTTCAGCACCTATTAAATAACCAAAATAGAATTGTATCACGAGATGAACTAATGACCATTCTTTGGAATAATGAAGAATACATAAATGATAATGCTCTAACCGTAAATATAAGTAGACTAAGAAGTAAACTAGAGGACTTTGGTTATCCAAATGCCATAGAAACAAGAAAAGGACAAGGATATATACTATTATGAAATTAACAAACTATCTAAAAGATAAAATAACCATAATCATTATTACTATCATATCAATAATTCTAATAACCCTATTAGACATAGCCTTCAAAGTACCAGAGGGACTAATAATAGTAACCATAGTATTACTACTATTAACACTAATCATAGCCCTTTTAATATCATATTTCCAAAAAAGAACCTTCTATAACACCCTCATAACCAATACCAAAAATCTAGATAAAAAATACCTAGTCCTAGAAACCATACCAAAACCAAATACTTACGAAGAAGAACTAATATATAACATCATGTGCGACATAAACAAATCAATGATTGAAAATGTCAGTAGTTACATAAATAGTACCAAAGACTTCAAAGACTATATTGAGATGTGGATACATGAAGTAAAAATACCAATATCAAGTCTAATACTTATGACCCATAATCATAAAAACCAAGTACCAAAAGAATACATTGAAGAAATAAAAAGACTAGATAACTACATCGACCAAATCCTCTATTATGTAAGAAGCAACTATACCAGTGAAGACTTTATCTTCAAAAAAGTAAAACTAGAAAAAATAATCTCATCAGTAGCCCTTAAAAATAAAGATGACCTCTTAGAAAATAAAATTGACCTAATCGTCGATATAAAAAATACTGAAGTCTATACCGATACCAAATGGTTAGAATTCATTTTAAATCAAATTATCAATAACAGTATCAAATACAAAAAAGATATTCCAAACTCCTATATCCAAATAAATGCTATAGAAGATAATAATCAAATAACCTTATTTATCAAAGATAACGGTATTGGCATACCTAAAAGTGATATCCCAAATGTCTTCAAAAAATCCTTTACCGGTACTAATGGCAGAGATAAAATCAAATCAACAGGCATGGGTCTATACATAGCCAAAAAATTATGTACCAAACTAGGTCATAAAATAGAGATAGAATCTGAAGAAAAAGAATATACCATTGTCAAAATAACCTTTGGTAAAAATAAACTTTATCATCCAGAAGACTAACCTTACAAAAAAGTAATATACTGTAATATTAAAATTACGACAAATATCCTATTATCTAGTATTATTAATTACGAAAGGAAGGAAAATAATATGGAAAATATACTAAAAATAGAAAATATTGAAAAATACTATGGAAGTAAATCAAGTTTAACTAAAGCCATAGATAACATATCATTTGAAGTAGAAAAAGGAGAGTTTGTCGCTATCATGGGTTCTTCAGGTTCAGGTAAAACAACATTACTAAACTGCATATCCACAATTGATAAAGTAACCGCCGGACATATTTTTGTAGGAGGAACTGACATAACAAAACTAAAAGAAAATGATTTAAACAAGTTTAGAAGAGAAGACTTAGGTTTCATCTTTCAAGACTTCAATTTATTAGATACCTTAACAGCCTATGAAAATATAGCACTAGCCTTATCAATTCAAAATGTAAGTCCCAAAGAAATAGATAAAAGAATAAAGAAAGTAGCAAAAGAACTAGACATCGAATCAGTACTAAAAAAATATCCTTACCAAATGAGTGGAGGACAAAAACAAAGAGTAGCAGCAGCTCGTGCCATAATAACAAATCCATGCTTAGTACTCGCAGACGAGCCAACTGGAGCCCTAGACTCCAAGTCATCAAAAATGCTCCTAGAAAAACTAACCTACCTAAATAATGCTTTAGGAGCCACTATTCTAATGGTAACTCATGACGCCTATGCCGCAAGTTATGCTACCAGAATAATCTTCATAAAAGATGGTAAAATATATAACGAAATTCGTAAAGGAAATGATACCAGAAAAGAATTCTTTGATAAAATAATAGATGTCGTAACCTTACTAGGAGGAGACATAAATGATGCTCTTTAAATTGTCTATAAAAAACATAACCAAAAGTATCAAAGATTATGCTATCTATTTCTTTACTTTAGTACTAGGAGTAGCTATTTTCTATGTTTTCAATGCTATAGATAGTCAAACAGTAATGCTAAATGTATCATCATCAACAAGTGAAATAATAAGACTAATGACCACCATTCTAGGAGGAGTAAGTGTCTTTGTTTCATTCGTTCTAGGATTTCTAATAATCTATGCCAGTCGTTTTCTCATAAAAAGAAGAAACAAAGAATTTGGAATCTACTTAACCTTAGGAATGTCCAAAAGAAAAATATCTCTAATCCTTTTCTTTGAAACTCTTATAATAGGAGTTATCTCTTTAGGAGTTGGCCTAGCCCTAGGAATAGTTTTATCACAACTAATGAGTATCTTAGTAGCCAATATGTTTGAAGCAGACCTAACAAAATTTCAGTTTACATTTTCATCTTCAGCAGCCCTAAAAACCTTATTATACTTTAGCATAATGTATTTAATAGTAATGATATTTAACACCATAATTGTAAACAAATGTAAACTAATAGACCTATTACATGGTAATAAAAAATCCGAAAAAGTAAAATTAAAAAATCCTATCATTTGCACTATAGTATTCATAATCGCAGTCATAGTACTATCATATGCTTACTATCTAGTAACAGATGGTTTTGGTACTTCACCACTTATGAATGCTATAAGTGGGATATTAATACCAATAGCCCTAGGTTGTATATCAACATTTCTAATATTTTGGTCACTATCAGGTCTAATTCTAAAGATAGTAATGCATCTAAAAAAATACTACTACAAAGGACTAAATAGTTTTACCATTCGTCAAATAAGTAGTAAAATAAATACCACAGTCTTTTCCATGACAATAATATGCCTAATGTTATTCTTTACAATATGTATCTTTTCTTCAGCATTATCTATAAAGAACTCTCTATCAGGTAATCTAAAAGATTTAGCTCCCGTTGATATTCAGTTTTCAAAATTACAAGAATCATTATCTAAAGAAGAAAAAGAAAACTTTTCAAAAGAGATAATAGAGGATTATAACACCACTGTCAAAGATACCTTACAAAGATTAGATGTATACAAGTATCTAAAAGATGTAGTAGACATAAATATATATAGATTAGAAGAAATAACTCTAAAAGATTCTTTTGGAGACCAAATAGAACAAATAGGAAAAGATTATCCCACACTAGCTTATAACGTAAGAGAAGACTTAGTAAAATTAAGTGACTACAATCGTCTAGCAAAACTATATAGCAAAAAAGAATTAACTCTAAAAGATAATGAATATGTAATTATATCTAACTATAAGATGATGGCGGACATTCGAAATATAGCCTTAAAAAATAATACCAAACTAACTATAAATAGTAAAAACTACTATCCAAAATATCAAGAATGTCAAGATGGCATTATCGAACTAAGTGGAAGTGCTACTAATACAGGAGTAATAATATTACCAGATAATGCCTTAGAAGGTATTCATCCATATAAAAATGTCTTAGCAGCTAACTATCAAGCAGACACCAAAGAAGAAAAAGAAAATGTTGAAGATATAGTTAGTACTATAATAAATAACCATTTTAACAAAGATACCTTATTATCATATAATACTAAAATAGATATCTATGCATCATCCATAGGACTAGGAGCCATGGTAACATTTGTAGGACTATATCTAGGAATAATTTTCTTAATATCAAGTGCAGCTATTTTAGCCTTAAAAGAATTATCAGAAAGTACTGATAATAAAGAAAGATTTAATATGTTAAGAAAAATAGGAACCGATGATAAAATGATAAACAAAGCCCTATTTAATCAGATAGCAGTATTCTTTCTATTCCCATTATTACTAGCTATAATTCACTCAATATTTGGAATAGAATTTGCTAATTATATCTTAAAAACAATGGGAACAGAATCATTATTATCATCAATAATATTAACAGCAGTATTTCTAGTAGTAATCTATGGAGGATATTTTCTAGTAACATACTACTGTAGTAAAAATATAATAAAGGAGAGAAATTAGAATTAACTAGTTTCTTTTTTCTTTATCCCCTTAAGCCTAGGTCTTAAGAGGTAATTTAGAGCCTAAGGTCTCTAAATTAAATAATATTATTGTATGACAAGTATTTACTTAGTAAGTGTAAACTTTTCTTTATAAACTATGAAAATAAATACATAAATGATATAATTAAGTTGAAAATATGAAATTAAGCATGATATATGGAGGAATAATTATGAGTACTACAATATATTTAATAAGACATTCAAAGCCCTTAAAAGTTAATAATAACTTAAATAATGATAACCTACAAATTCAAAATGAGAAGTCATCTCTTTCAATAGAGGGAGAACAAATAGCAAAAGAAAAACTAAATAATAAAGAGTTTAATAATATTGATGTTTTATATTCATCAAATTATGTTAGAACTATACAAACTGCCAAGTATCTAGCAGAGAATAACAACATAGAAATAAATATAATGAGTAATTTAGGTGAAAGAAAATTTGGAATTGACTCTTGGAATCAATTACCAGAAAACTTTGAGAGAAAACAAATTTTAGATGAAAATTATAAAATAGGAACTGGTGAAAATCAAAAAGAAGTTAGAGATAGAATGTATTTCGCTATTATAAAAATATTAAATGAAAATAAAAATAAAAGAATAGCTATAGTCAGCCATGCAACTGCAATTTCATTTCTTATTAAAAAATGGTGTGATATTGAAATAATAAATAATAAGTTAAGATATAGTTTCAAAAATAACATTTTACTAGAGGGACATATAGAATATTGCACTGGCTTTAAATTAGAATTTGCTGAAGATAATCATTTAATAAATATAGAATTTTTAAAATAAAGGGGGCCTATAATTATGAATTATGATTTATTGTGGAGTATTGAAGAATATCAAGCACTTCTTGATTATAAATGGAACTCATTTAAGTATATAAATATGTTTTTAAACGAAAACATAACAAATCGTGAAAGAAACTTCAAACCCAATGCAAAAAAAGCATATCCCCAATCATCAGAAGATTTTAAAAAGGCAATAGCGACAATAATCGTTCTATATAAAGCAATACAAAAAAATTATATACTAAATGACAGTATACCATATCAACAGTCATTGTTTCGTGGAGTAAGAAAAAATAGTAATCATTCATACTTTACTTCAACAAGTGAAAATATAGAAGTTGCACTCAGTTTTATAAATGGAATAAATAATGGCGATACAAGTAATGATGTATTAATAGAAATTGAACCATCACAAGTACCTTGGATAGACTTAGAAAGATTTATTCCTGCATCAAAAGGTGGTGATTTAGAAGAAAAAGAAATATTATTTTTACCTTGTGAATATCAAACTAAGCAAGAAACTACCCTTACTAATTATTTAGAAATGACGGATTTAAAAGAAAAATTATCTAAAACAGCTCAAGTAAAAATAAGTAAATTAAATAACTTAATTTGTAGAAAAGTAAAATTGATAAAGCCCAATTATAAAGCTACATCGTATATGTCATTAGATGCATTAGCGGCAAAATTTGAGCAATATAGAGAAAACCTAATCAAACTTACTGAAGCTTCAAAAAATGGACAAAATACCACTCAAATAGAAAAAGAAATAATTGAATTTAAAAAATACTGCTCAGGATTTCTTAAGTCAAAGTTTAACGAAATAGATATAGAATTTCAGAAGAGTCTTCAAAATACACAACGAGAACATATAAATATTGATAAGGAAAGTACTATAAAAGAAGTACATATTGGAAACACCGGAAGAATGTTTTCTATACAAACATTTGATGGTATAGAAAAATATTATTTTAAACCAGCAGAATCAAAAAATAAAGAATCAAAACCATATCGTGCATACATACAAGAAGCAGCATATAATATTCAAAGGATAATTAATCCCACAAAAGCAGTAAAATGTAATGTCTGCAATATCAATGGAACATTTGGAGCCATCCAAGAAAAAATTGAAATTGATAAAGAAAAAACACAAGAAATGTATAAAATGTTTTCTAGGTATGGTAGTGAAATACCAACAAACTTAGTAAATCAAATATTAGAAGAATATTTAATAGATTATTGTTTATGCAATTATGATGCACATATACATAATTTTATAATTGATAAAAATGGTAGTCTAAGAGGAATAGATAAAGAACAATCATTTAGATACATAGATAAAGACATAAATGATGATATGTTATTTAGTCATAATTATAATGAAGAATATGGAGAAAGTGAAACCATTTATACAACAATTTTTAAAAAAATAGTAAATGGTGAAATATCAACTGAAGTTCTAGAAACTTTAAACTACCATGCAGCACGACTAGCTCAAGTTCCAGATGCTCAATATCGCCAAATATTTAAAAATTATGCATATAGTAAAACAAAAAATCAGCAAGAAGCTGAAATACTATTAGATAGAATAGTAAAAAGAAAAAAATCAATAATGAAAAGAATTGATATATTAAAAGAAGAAATATCAAAGGAAAGACAAAAACAAATAAATAAAACAAATTACATAGAGCAAACAAAAAACCATAAAGTACATAAGTAATAGGAGGCATATAATGACAAAAACAATTGAAGACATAACAAACTTTATTTTTATAGGAAAATCAATAGAAGAACTATCACATTATGATTTATTAATAATAAATGCTGATTGGGTAGAAGAACAATTATCTAAAGATATAAGAATAATGAAAGAAAAAAGTATTATAGATGATAATACAATATTTATAATATGTGAAGGACATAAGCCAGATAATGGTAGAAGTAGTGCTAATATATTAATAAATTATTTAAAGAAGGAAAATATAAATAATAAAATAATTATATCTAATAAATATATTAGTAACCCCGAAATATTAAAAAATATAGATAAACTAGTAGATATAAATAGTTATAATAGAATACTTAGAATAGCTAAAGACTTTGTTGCCAGAAGATGGTTTATGAATGCAAGTAATTATAACTTCCCTATAGATAAATGCGATTTCTATGGAGTAGTAGATAATAGAAATATTAGTAAAAAAGATTGGTATAAAAGTGAAACTGGCATTAATCAAGTAATGAAAGAATTTATAAATATAGGAGATCAAACTATTAATAAAGAACTTAGTATAAGATAAAATTATAAATAAAAAATGTGGTGATGAATTTGAAAAGATACAACGGTGAATTTTATATAATGGAATATGAAGAAACTGAAGAAAAAAATCTCAAATTATTTGTAGATGTACTAAATAAGAGTTATCAAGAAATAATTAATTTTTTCAATTTAAAAAAATTAGAAAAAAAGATTACAATAAAACTTTGGAATAATGTTAACAATTTTAGAAATTATAATAAAAATAAGCTTAATTTAGATGATCAAGAATGGATAGTTGCAAGAACATATTATAATGATATGGAAATAGACATTTTAACATTAGAAGAACGTAGAAAATGTGAAGGGCATAATAATGATAATGTTGATACATTATTAAAATGTTTGATTCATGAATTTGTACATATATGTCATTTAAATTATAGTGCAAGCACTCTAAAATGGTATGGTGAGACACTAGCAGTTATATTATCTAAACAATATAACAATTGTGAATTACATATTGATTGTACATTAGATGAGTTATTAAATAAAAATATAAATTATATTAATTATTATACAATAGGAAAATATTTATTTGATACTTATGATAGAAAATATATTTTAGAACTATTGAGAGATAAAAAATTATTAGAAGAACAAACACCAATTATATATGAAAAGGCAAAATTATATATAAGAAATAATAAACTTAATAAATAGGAGTATTGAAGAATGAATAAAGAAAATTATATAGAAATCATAAATGAAAAAATTAAAAATAAAAATTCAAAACAAATAATGATAAATCAAATAAATAATTATTATGATTCAAAAGCAAATTATAAAAAGAAAAAACATAATTATAAAATAGATGATCAAGTATTATTGAAAAAGGGTACATTATTACATGGTACATTTAAAAATATAGAAGGTTTAAAATATATCTTAAAAGATGGCTTAATATCATCATGGTTTATAGAGGGTAGGCTTTCAAAATATACATCATCAGTAGGTGTATGGAATTTGAAACAAGATTATTTATTAAAAGATTATATAAACTTTTATTCAGGAGGAACTATTGAATATAAAAATATAGATGGTTCTAGTGTTAAAACTGAAGTTATTCCTTATAATCAAATGCCAAGTATAATGCTAAAAATAGATACAAATATTTGTTTTAGGTGGTATATGGAGCAAACAAAAGAAGCAAGATTTATGCCTAGTCTAGTTCAAGATAAAGTACAAGTAGGAATTATATTTGATGGGCAATCTGAATATATGAAAAAATTATTAGAAGGAGATATTTTATCAGAACAAATAAATGATAAGGATGTTAAAGAATTTGTAAAACCTGATTATTATGCCAAGTTTTTAGTGGATAGAAAAAAGAAAGATGATTTCTTTACAGATAGAGAAAGTGCTGTATTATTCGGAATTCCATCTTGTTTTATTGAAGGAATATTAGTAGGTAGAATATATGAAAAAGATCAAAAAATTTTAAAAGAAATAAAAGAACTATTACCTGACTGTTATATTTGCAATTTAGATGGAAAAGTAATTGTAGAATAAAAGGAGTAAGGTTATGAACAAATTAAATAAAGATGAAACAAAAAAGTATATAATAGAAATATTTGATTTTATAGAAAGAGGTGGTAATTTGTGGAAAGTAGATTACAAAAATATTTAAATCAGGATATTGATAATCCAATCTATTTATTTCATGGTAGTCCTAAAGTATTATCAGAATTACATCCCAGTCAATCATATGATGCAGATGGAAATAAACAAAATATAGCAAATGCACTATTCTTATTTCCTTCATTTTTAAAAGCAACACCGTATTCTTTTAAAGATACTATAAAATCTGCTAGTGATGGATTAAAATATAATTTTGAAATAACTAATGCAAATATCTTACCATTAATGATTATGGAAAATGTAAATATAGATGAAAATATAATAGGATATGTTTATGTGTTTTTAAGAGATGATGATATGATAAAAGATAATGATTCTTACCAGTATAAATGTTATAAATCAAAAAAACCAATTGATATTATAGAAGTAACATATCGCGATTTTAAAAATTACTATTATGTAAAAAGCAATAGTAAAAGAAGATAATCATACTAGATGTTTAAATGTTAGTATTTGAAGAATTTTAATGTTAAGGAGTAAGTCTATGAATAAATTAAATAAAGATGAAACAAAAAAGTATATAATAAAAATATTTAATTTTATAGAAAATGGTGATTCAAAATTCAAAGGACATCCAGGACTATATTTCTTTCACACCAAAAAAGAATTAGAAGAAAAAATAAAAGAATTATTAAATAAAGAAGAATATGATGAATTAGATATTTACTATATTACATCTTTATTAATAAAGTTTATGCTAGATAAATATGTATATTTAACTAGAGAAGATATAATAAATAACTATGATAGACAACTTACTGAAGCATTAAATTACTTTAATAATCACATAAAAAATATAAGAAGATAAATGGAGATTAACTAAAAACTAATCTCTTTTTATATATCCTCTTAAGCCTAGGTCTTAAGAGGTAATTTAGAGCCTAATGTCTCTAAATTAAAAATATTATTGTAAAATAACACTAAATAGAGTAAAAAATTATAAAATAAAATAAATATGTGGTACAATAATGGTAACAGAGAAATCATCAGGAGGTTAGAATATGAAACAAACAATTGAATCTTTTATTGAAAGAGTAAAAGTAGAATCTAATATTCATAAATTTATACAAGAAGATTTGATTTATAAACTAATAACTAATTTTAGAAAAAATTATGTTAAAATGAATTACCCTAAAAAGATAAATAATCCTCTAGATATAGTTTTAAAATTTTATAAAAATTATAATAAAGAATATTATGAAATTATTTTGGATGGAATAAATAGTTCCAGAATTATTATAAGTAAAAATGGAACAAAAAGTTTTGCTAGTAGAGAAAACAAAAGAACAAACATAAAGCTTTCGGGAAATGATTCTGACGTTTTTATCCTTGCACATGAGTTTGCACATTATATTGATATAAACTCTAATCCACCCATCATTCCCTATGAGTATGATTTTCTTTGTGAAGTATTTTCTTTTTTTATTGAAAAGCACCTAGAACTTTGGCTAGAACAAAAAGAATTTAATGAATTAAAAGAGGTAAGAAGAAATAATAGAATGTATTATGAAGAAAAAATGTTAAATGCTATAGAATATGAACTATTTTGTGAAAAAAATTATATAAAAAACGGACAAATAGGTAAAGAAGATTTAGATATCAACAGAGTTAAAGAATTAATACATTATGATTATGACTTAAATGTTGGTTTAGTTAATTATTTATTACGTTATCCTTTAGCAAACATTCTTTCAGATTATTTGGTGAATAATAATATGATTAAAAATGATTCGGATATTTGTAGTGTATGTTTAAGAACTAATTTATATGAAGTTATAAAAAATAATAATAAAATATATAGGTTGGTCAGAAGAAGTATTAAGTGACAAAGATGAAAAAGTAATATCTTATGAATATATAGAAAATGTTTATGATGAATTAAATAAATTAGATAAATGGAGATTAACTAAAAATTAATCTCTTTTTATATATCCTCTTAATCCTAGGTCTTAAGAGGTAATTTAGAGCCTAAGGTCTCTAATTTAAATAATATTAGTGTATGATAATCATTTATTTAATAATTATAATTTTACTTTTAGAACTATGAAAAAGGTTATAATAATGATATAATAAGATTATAAAAAAATCAATTCAGGAGGTAAGTATGAACGATATAAAAATAGGTAATGAAAAGAATATTTTATTTTATAATGATGAAGAAGGTAATACCAAAATTGAAGTATTACTTGAAAATGAAGATGTCTGGTTAAATACCGAAGCATTAGCAACACTTTTTAATGTTAAAAGACCGGCAATTACAAAACATATAAATAATATTTATGAGGATGGTGAACTTGAAGAAAAAAGCACATGTTCCAAAATGGAACATGTGGGTAACAAAGGAAAACAAATATATAATACTAAGTACTATAATCTAGATATGATTATATCTATTGGTTTTAGAGTCAATTCAAAAAAGGCAATTAAGTTTAGAATATGGGCTAATAAAATAATTAAAGATTACATGATTCAAGGATTTGCTTTAAATGATGATAGATTTATGAAAGCAAGAAAAGCAGATCAAGAATACTTTAAAAGATTACTTGAAAGAATTAAATTAATTCGTACCAGTGAAAGAATGTTTTATCAAAAAATAACTGATATTTTTGCAGAATGCTCTATTGATTATGATAAAAATAGTGATTTAGCTTTAACATTTTATAAAACTATCCAAAATAAGTTCCACTATGCCATAACTGGAAAGACCGCGGCAGAAATAATTTATGATAGAGTAGATGCAGAAAAAGATAATATGGGACTTACCACTTGGAGAAATTCACCCGATGGTAAAATCCTAAAATCAGATATTGTTATAGCAAAGAATTATTTAGATGAAAAAGAAATTAAAAACTTAAATAATTTAGTAAATTTATTTTTGGATATAGCAGAAAATAATGCAGAAAGAAACATTCCAATGTATATGGAAGATTGGAAAACTGAAGTAGAGAATGCTTTAAAGGTTTTCCACTATGAAGTATTAGAAGGAAAAGGAAAAATATCACATAAAGAAGCTATAGAAAAAGCAGAAAAAGAATATGAAAAATATAGAGTTATTCAAGATAAAAATTATGTTTCTGACTTTGATAAACTATTACTTGAAATAAAAGAAATAGAAAAATAATAATACAAAAAAGTATTATGAAATATAATATACTTTGATGTTAGGATAGGTGATGTATATATGGAAAAATTTTATTTAGAAATACCTTCTTTAGAAAGAAAAGAAGAAATTATTGAATATTTTAATGAATTTGTAGAATGTAATTCAGATATTAATGGTGCTGGTTCTCTTGATAAAGTATTATATGGTTATTCTTTTGAAGAAGCATTAGATATGTGCTTAAATATGAAAAATGAAGAATATGCTAGAAGTTTAAATAGATGTCCTAGTGAAACCTTTTTACTTATTAGAAAAAATGATAATAAAATAATTGGAACAATCAATGTAAGATGGAATTTAACGGAAGAAATGAAAAAATTTGGTGGTAATATAGGTTATAGTATAAGACCTACTGAAAGAAGAAAAGGCTATAATAAAATCAATTTATATTTAGGTTTAATTAAGGCCAATAAACTTAATTTAGATAGAGTTATGCTCGACTGTGATGTTAACAATATTGGCTCCGATAGGACAATGAAAGCATTAGGAGGAGTATTAAAAAGAACAGAAATAGATCCTTATGATGGCATTCTAACTAATGTTTATTGGTTTGATGTTAAAAAATGTATAGACAAATATAAAGATGTATATGAAAAATTCATTGATAACAATAATTATATAAAAAAGAAAAGATAATATGAATTATGTATATCATGGAAGTAATATTCTAACTTGAAGAAATATTTATAAATGAACTTAAAAAATTAGGAGGAGATTAATCAAAAAAATAATCTCTTTTTACATATCAATTAATTTAAATACAAAATCACTCTTATAACCTTTTAATAAGAACGAAAAAATGATATAATTAATATATAAATCAGAGGGGGTATCAAAATGAATGAAATAAAAAAATATAATGAAACAATTTTTGAAAATGTTAAACATATTGATGAGTATGGTAATGAATACTGGTATGCTAGAGAATTAAAAAATATATTAGACTATAAAGAGTGGCGAAAATTTGAGGGTGTAATAGAAAAAGCTAAAGAAGCTTGCATAAATAGTGAATATAATATTGAAGACCATTTTGTCGGCGTCGACAAAATGGTTAAAATAGGATCAAAAACTGAAAGAAAAATTAAAGATTATAAATTATCAAGATATGCCTGTTATATAATTGCACAGAATGGAGATTCGAGAAAGAAAATTATAGCATTAGCACAAACATATTTTGCCATACAAACAAGAAAGCAAGAATTAACAGAAAAAGATTATTCTATGTTAACTGAAGATGAAAAAAGATTCTATCAAAGAAGCTTAACTAAAAAAGGAAATTATTCTTTAAATCAAGCGGCCAAAAAAGCAGGTGTCAAAAACTTTGATAAGTTTCATAATGCCGGCTATAAAGGCCTATATAATGGGGAGACCGCAAATGACATTGCTAAAAGAAAAGGTTTAAGATACCGTGAAGATATTTTAGATAATATGGGAAGTGAAGAACTAGCGGCTAATCTTTTTCGTATTACTCAAACAGAATCAAAACTAAAAAGAGAAAATATCTCTAGTGAAAATGAAGCAAATAATACCCATTACAATATTGGAAAAAACATTAGAGAAGTTATTGCTAAAAACGGAGGAACCATGCCTGAAGAATTACCAACACCAAATAAATCACTAAAAGAATTAGAAAAAGCACATAAAAACATAGATTATCAACAGAAATTATCACAAAAAAACTAAAAGATAAGGAAAAGTACAAAAATGAAAGATTTGGAAAAGAAAATAGAAGAAAATAAAAAAAGAAACAAAAAGTTTATGAAAGAGTTTGAAGAATATCTAAAAGAAAAAAATCTGAAAGATAAGACAATAAAGAAACATTTAAGTAATGTAGATTTATTTATAAATGACTATTTAAATTATTATGATATTGAAACCCCAGAGGAAGGAATAAATTCAGTATATTCATTTTTAAGCGGTTGGTTCATAGAAAAATGTATGTGGGCAACCGTTTATACAACTAAAGAAACCGCAGCCAGTATTAAAAAATTCTATGCTTACATGAGTGAAAAAGGATATGTCAAAAAAGAAGACTATAAAGAACTTTGTGAAGAATTAAAAGATAGTATGGATGAAATATTAGAATATTTAGATGCTTTTGATAATGGCACATATTATGATATGTTTTAATTAAAAGAGAGATATATGGAAAAAGACTTTAGTAATTTAATAAACGAAATAAGAAAATGCAACATTTGTGAAGATAAGTTTGGCTTCAAACCACATCCAGTAGTCATAGGTTCTGCTACTTCAAAAATAGTTCAAATAAGTCAAGCTCCATCTAAAATGGTAGATACCATACTAAAGCCATTTACTGATCAAAGTGGTAAAAAATTAAAATACGAATGGTATCAAATAACCGATGAAGAATTCTATAATCCGGATAACTTTTTTATCACAGCACTAGCACATTGCTACCCAGGAAAAGATAAAAATGGATGTGATAAAGCACCACCTAAAATATGCTACGAAAAATGGATAAAGAAAGAATTAGAGTATATAGATAATAAATTATACATAATAATTGGAGCTAAAGCCGCTAAAATATTTTTTCCAGATGAAGATTATAATGACCTAATATTTAAAAATAATATATTATTTAATAAACCAGCAATAGTTTTGCCACATCCATCACCACTTAACATAAAATGGTTTAAAGATAATCCAGACTTTATGAAAAAAAGAATTATTGAAATAAGAAAAATAATAAATGACACATTAAATAAAAATTAAAGGTACTAAAAAATAGTATCTTTTTATATTAGACAAGTTAACCAAATTAACATTATTCACATATACTACTTTGAAGGTGATAACTATGAATAATAATGAAGATAGAGCGGTCCGTAAAGTAATAATTGACCCAGGTCACGGTGGTACGGATTCTGGTGCTACAGGCAATAATTTACTAGAAAAAGACTATAACCTATTAATATCCAAATACATGTATGACAGATTTAAAGAGTTAGGAATACCAGTAGCTATAACAAGAGACTCAGATACCACATTATCTCCAACTGATAGAGTAAATACTATTTTAAATAAGTTTGGCAACTCATCTGATGTTATACTAATATCGAACCATGTAAATTCAGGAGGCGGCGAAGGAGCCGAAGTCATCTATGCCCTAAGAAACAAAGATACCCTAGCCAAAAACATTCTAAATAATATAGGAGCCACTGGACAAGAAACAAGAAAATATTACCAAAGAAGACTACCGAGTGATACCTCAAAAGACTACTATTTCATACATCGAAATACTGGCAATCTAGAACCACTAATAGTTGAGTATGGTTTTATAGATAGTGCCAAAGATGTCAACTTTCTAAAAGAAAACTATGAAGAACTAGCAGAAGCCGTCATATCAGCAGTAGCAAACTATATAGGAGTACCATACACACCACCTGAAGGATTAATAACCAATACCTACATAGTACAAAAGGGTGACTCATTATATAGCATTGCCAATAAACTAGGTACCACTGTTTCAGAATTAAAAAGAGAAAACAATCTTACCTCAAATACACTCCAGATAGGTCAGGTTCTAAGAATACCATCAAAAGAAGTATATGAAGGAGAAACTAATATCTATACTGTAAAAAGTGGTGACTCACTATACAAGATAGCTCAAAACAATAACACTACTGTTGATGAAATAAAAAGATTAAATAGTTTAACATCAAATAATCTCGTAATAGGCCAGACTCTAAAGCTACCAAGCCCTCTTACTCCAGAAAATACTTACACAGTAAAAAGTGGCGATTCTCTATATAAAATAGCCCAAAAATATAATACTACAGTAGATGAACTAAAAAGAGCAAACAACCTTACTTCAAACATTTTATCCGTAGGACAGATTCTAAAACTACCAAACACATCATCAGAAACACCATCATCAAATACAGTAAATTATACCGTTAAATCAGGCGACTCCTTATACAAGATAGCAGGTCAATATAATGTAACCGTAGATGCTATCAAAAGAGCTAATAATCTTACTACCAATAATCTCCAAATAGGTCAGGTATTAAGAATACCATTAGGTACTTCAAGGGAAACAACATATACAGTCAAATCAGGTGATTCTCTATATTCTATAGCTAAAAAGTATAACACAACAGTAAATAGGCTAAAAGAACTAAATAATCTTAGTTCAAATCTATTAAATATAGGTCAAATATTAATCGTAGGATAATGTCCATATAGAAAGTATATAACAATATATTTTCTTTTTCTTTATATTTCCCCTTAAGCCTATAGTCTTTCGGGGCATTATGAAGCCTAAGGTCTTCATAATGAACAATCTTAAATTAAGTAATTACAACATTTTTACAATTAATATATCAAAAATTTAATTACCTATGTTATAATTACAATAGAGGAAGTGTATCAATATGGAAGTATCAAAATTAAGAGAAGAGTTTTTAAATAAATTACAGAAAGAAGAGTATATTTCAAACTATCTTTTTGAAAATATAAAAAACACCATTCCCGATATCATTCCGGCTAATTTTAATTTAGATAACTACAATAATAAAGCATTAGATAAAGAATATATTAAATACAAAGAATATTTTGACACCATGTATAATGATATAGATCCAGAAATTCACTTAGATGAAGAGCAGATAAAAGCAATTTTATCAGATGAAGAATACTCCCTTATTCTTGCAGGAGCGGGTACTGGTAAAACAACAACAATGGCTTCCAAAGTAAAATTTCTTGTAGATATCAAAAAAGTAAATCCATCAAAAATATTAGTGATGAGTTATACAAAGAAGGCTACTCAAGAATTAGAAAAAAGAATAGTTATAGATTTTGGAATACCTGCTAGAGTAACAACATTCCATTCACTTGGTTTTATGTATATTAGAGAAATATTTAAAGAACATAAATGCTATGTCGTAGATTCCAATTTAAAAAATCAAATATTTTTAAAATTCTTTAAAGAAGAAATCTTCCCAGACAAAGAAAGATTAAAAGACTTAATTAATGTTTTTACTATTGAAACAGTAGACCATAATAGAGCCTTTGGTAAATATTTTAAAGAAAATTATGATAAGTATCAGACATTTAATGAGTATTTTGAAAGCTACAAGCAAAATGAATTACAAGATAAAATAGATTTACATCAGTGGATTGAAGATGGTATAGAAATGGCTCTGAATAAAGAAGTGATTTATACCATAAAAGGTGAACTAGTAAAATCCAAGGGAGAAGCATTAATAGCCAATTTTTTATTTAGAAATAATATTGACTATGAATATGAAAAGATATATGAAAATTTAATGCCTGAGCGAAGAAGTTATCATCCTGACTTTACCTTATCATTACATGGGCAGCCAGTATATATAGAATATTTTGGCTTATCAACATATGAAGATAATGAATTATCAAGATACAACAAAATTAAAAGAATGAAAGAATACTATCATGCCAAACATCATACTAAGTTTATTGCTCTTGATTATCAAAAAGGTGAGGATATGATAGAAAAACTAAAAGATGAATTAATAAAATTAGGTTTCGCTTTAAAAGAAAAGTCAGACCTAGAACTATTTAATTTTATGTTAGATCAAAATGAGTCTTCACAATTTTTCCGTTTTAGAAATTTTGTTTATTCAGTAATCGAAAGAATAAAATCATCAATTAATAGAAATAATTATCAAGAAATAATAAATGACTATATTTCAAAACTACAAGCTAGTGAGAAGACTGCTGCTGAAATTCAATATAAATTTATTAATGATTTCTATATATATTATCAATCAAAACTTTATAATAGTGAAAACTATGGCTTTGATTTTAGTGATATGATTTATTATGCTAACAAATATATTAGTGTTATAAAAAATACGGAAAATCTAAACTTTGAATACCTAATAATTGATGAGTATCAGGATATATCAGAAGATAGATACATTTTAGCTAAACAAGTATCAGATAAAAATGCTGCCAAAGTAGTAGCAGTAGGAGATGACTGGCAGACAATATTTTCATTCGCAGGTTCTAAAATAGAATACATATATAATTTTTCTATATATTTTCCAACCGCTAAATATTTGAGAATATCAAAAGTTTATCGTAATAGCAAAAAACTAATTGAATATACCAGTAAATTTATCATGGAAAATCACCAGCAGATACCTAAAGAATTAATTTCCACCAAAGAAAATAGTTCACCAATTAAGTATATAATGTTTGATGATAAAGAAGAGTATCAAAAATTAAAGGAACTGATTATTAAAATACATGAAAATAATAAAGATTCTCACATAATGATTCTTGGTAGAACTAATAATATTATTAAAAAAATTTATGATGACCCAAGTCTAAAAGATGGAATGGGCACAAAAATAATATTTGAAGGCTCTGATGTTGATATAGATGGTATGACTATTCATAAGTCTAAGGGACTAACTAGTGATGAAGTTATAATCATAGGTTTAGATGAGGATTTTCCAATGGTAAAAGGAAATTTTTGGATGATAGAAATATTTAATAATCATTGGTATCAAGAAAAAATACCATTTGCAGAAGAACGTAGATTATTTTATGTAGCTTTAACTAGAACCAAACATAATGTATATTTATTAGTAAATAGAAATCCATTACATCGTAGTAGGTTTGTTAATGAAATATATAATATATCTAAGGAAAAATAATAAATATTGAAATTAGGACTATAATATATTCTAGTTTTGATTTACACATCAAATGTAAAGTCAGATTAATGTTGTATCTTACTTTGTCAAATATTGTCATATTATGACAAAAACAAAAATAAAATATCGTAATTATATATTCTACTAATGATTAAGGAAACATAAAGCCTTTTAAAAATTAAATCGAAATTAATGAGTAAAAATACATTTACTTAATATTTTTAATATGGTATAATCAAGATATAAATAGGAGGAAGAAATGAAGAAAAAACAAAATATTTTAGTAATAGCTTTAATATTACTAGCGGTTATTACTTTCGGAGTAATTATATTAGTATCAGGAAAGGAAAATACAAGTAGTCTTGAGACAACTAAAGATATTATCAAAATGATTAATTCAATAAATAAAGATAATAAAAATGTTTTACCGGAACTTGAAACTATGAAAATAGATGTAAAAAATATTGATGAAGTTACTAGTTATACAGGATTAACATCAAATGATAATATTGAATCAATTGTTGTATCAGTACCAATGATGACAGCACAAGCTTATTCAGTGGCTGTTGTTAAGGTTAAAGATAATGCAGATGTAGAAAAAATTAAGCAAGAGATGCTAGATAATATTGATATGAGACGTTGGATTTGTGTTTCTGCAGAACAATTATATATTACTAATAGTGGTAATGTAATATTCTCTGTAATGACCGATAAAGATATAGCTAAAGCAGTATATGATGATTTTAAAAAATATGTAAATAATAATATTGGAAAAGAATTAGAAAAATCGAATGATGAAGAAAATATAGAACTTCCACCAGAAATGCCAGCAGAAGAGTAAAGAAGCACCTTTAAAGGTGCCTTTTTAAGAGGAGGATAAAATGTTATTTACTAGTATTAGTTTTTTGTATTATTTTTTACCAGCGTTAATAATTATATATTTTATAACACCTAAAAAATATAAAAATATTATTTTATTAA
>ERZ827168.318-NODE-318-length-82936-cov-5.306777_pt1 | contig 82936 bp, 83 predicted proteins | sample MGYA00519868_ERZ827168 | MGnify/ENA primary metagenome ERZ827168 (study PRJEB31778, sample SAMEA3449271) | human gut metagenome | biome: human gut; feature: human-associated habitat; material: faeces | place: United Kingdom | collected 2010/2012 ... | reverse complement strand
TGCCGGTTCTATTGTTTAACTTTTAATTTTTCGGTAAAAATTTACCGAAGTATTGTTTCTGTAAGGGTTTCATCGGAGATACGAATGAAGCTTAAAGATATGTCTGAATCTTCTGGGTATAATATGTCAGCTATTGTGTCAGCTGCAGTCATAAGATTGTTGTCGGATGTTTATGATGCTGATGGTTATATAGTTAACACCGATGCTATTCAAGTAAATCGAAAACTTAGAGACTGCATACCCGACAGCTTTGTTCCATTAGCCATTGCATCTCATAAATGCGATATACCGGAAGCAACCATAAGAACTTGGATCAGGCAAGGGTGGATTGAAAAAGTAAGGATAGGTAATAAACCCTATGTTAAATTGTCAAACATTGAAAAAATAGTTAGGGATAAATATGTCAAAAAGAACAAACGTAGTACGTAAAGGGGATTGCGGAGTAATGGTAAGGAACTTAATAGCCCGCCATTATCTCGGCCTGATGGATAAATATTGTAGTGATAGAAGCGGTCGTACATATCTGTCTATGACAACAACTGACATGTTCCATCAAGCTATCACATTGATTCTTCAAGATAGTTCGATGACAAGGTATGTGAAAGAGGAGGAGGCATTAGAAAGGATAGAGCAGCGTATTCGTAATGTCTTCAGTGAAATTAAGCAAGATCATAACCAAGGGAAAGCAATAGAGTATGCCGACAATATACAAGCCCAAGAGACAGCGATTGAATGAGGGGAAACGCAAGGAGCGGATGCAGATATACAATACTGCCCGCTGGCGTGAACTTCGTAGAATAAAGTTCATGAATGATCCTTTGTGTGAGATGTGCCTAAAGGAAGGAGTCGCAACTCCTGCGGATGATGTACACCACATTCAGTCGTTTATGATTGTCGATGATCTAGCGCAACGTAAAGAGATTGCCTTCGATTATAACAACTTAATGAGTCTATGTGATAAATGTCATCAAAGGATGCACAATGGGCACAGACCACGTTAACAAAGTGTTGCAAAAGGTTGAATCAACCAAAATTAACTCAAATACCAAGAGTGCCCCCCCATAGGATTTTTTTACGGGGAGGACCGTTGAAACCTCAACCTAATCAGCTTCACACACAAGGTGATTTTTGAAATTTTTGATTTGAAAGTTAAAATGTTAAATTTTTGGTGACATGGAAAAATGGTCTAATTTGAACAAAGCGAAGTTTTTTAATCCGAGAGAATCTGAAAAAAACACTAAAGTCGAAGATACTCGTACCGGTTCACGGCGTAGATCGACAGCATGTATTGAATTATCCAATCGGTATTTGTATCGTCGGGCATATTCTGAAACACAATTGCTGGATGTTGTGGATTTTGATTATATACCCGGTTGCTCATACCATTTTATTACTGGTGGAGATGTAGATTCTCTGTCTTTTTTGAAGACAGTACTCAGACAACAAAATCTGGACTATCTTTTATTCTCAACATGTTGTATGGCCGCAGAAGACATACTTCAAATAGATGAATGGATTAAGCAGGGAAAAATAAAAAGGATGGATGCATATCTGGGCGAAATATTTCCTAGCACTTACCGGATAGAATATCAGATGATGCAAGATCTTTTTGAACGCCATCAATGTGGGCGCATAGCTGTATTTAAAAATCACAGTAAGATATATGCAGGATACGGAGATAAATTCCATTTCGCAATAGAGAGTAGTGCAAATATAAACACAAATCCGCGTACAGAAAACGGATGCATTACAATTGACAAGGGACTTTACGAGTTTTACCGTAAATTCTTTGATGGCATAAATAGTTTTGAATAATGAAAAAGACAGATGATAAAAAGCAGGCTATAGTTGAAACGGTTAGAACATTGAATCCAACCAAGGTGGCTTTGTGTAAGAAATTCGGCATAACCTGGCAGACTCTGAAAAATTGGTTGGAAGAAGATGCCGCATTCAAATGTTCGTATGAAAAGGCCATCAGCGACTATCTTAATGAAATAAACATAGAAGCAAAGAAGTCCCTTAGCAAACTAGTGAAAGGATATAGCTATAGTGAGACGAAAACTGTTTATGTGGCAGGTGCAGAAGGTGAACCGGTTATAGCACAAAAAATAGTAACAAAGAAACATGTTCCACCAAATGCTACCGCTGTCACTTATGCTTTATCTAATTTGGATCCGGAAAATTTTGAATAAATATGGAAATTAAGATTGAATATCCAAGTAACTTGAGTCAGGAAACCAGGCTTTTCATGAATGCCGTTATTGAAAAACTGAGTGGAGTTGACAGTATCTCTAATTGTGATTTGGGAGCGATCAGAATGTTGATGTTGTCATATGATGTGTATGTCAAAGCATCCAACGAAGTATTAGAGAGGGGCCCACTGGTTTATGACAAACGAAACCGGGCAAAGATTAATCCGGCAGTTTCATTGACAACAAAAAAATACATTGAAATTGTTACGATTATGAAAGAATTTGGACTCACTGTAAAATCTAGAGAACACATCAAAGCAATGACGGATGAGGTTGATCAAGATTATCCGTTATATCAATTCCTTAAAAATAATGACTGATGACAGGATGGGAAAGATATTGTCAAGGTGTTACTGATGGAAATATTGTTGTTTGTGATCTTGTGAGACGTGCCGTTTTACGCTTCTTGGATATGCTCGAAGATGAAAGACTCGAATTCAAAACCAAAAAAGTAGAACGGGTAATAGCCTTCTTTTCCATTCTCAGACATTTTAAAGGTAAACATAGTGGAAAACCTTTTCTTTTAGAAGATTGGCAGATGTTTATCATCGCTGCAATATATGGATTCTACTATACCGGCACAAATGAACGGGTTGTTACATCTGTTTATATTGAAATGGCAAGAAAACAGGGGAAAACAGCATTTGCGGCAGGTCTATGCCTGTATCACGAAATTGCAGATGGTGAAGCTGGTGCTGAAGTTTATTTGGCCGCAAATAGTCGGGAACAGGCAAAAATTGCATTTAAGTTTTGTTCTCAATTTGCAAAAAAAATGGATCCGAAAGGGCAAATACTTCAAATATACCGTGATTATATAGATTTAAACGCAAATGTCAGTACATTAAAGGTGCTAGCGGCTGATTCTTCTAAATTGGATGGGCCGGATCCCTCTATGTATTTGCTGGACGAATATCATGCCGCAAAAGACAGTTCGCTAAAAGATGTTTTACAATCAGGGCAAGGAACCCGTGAAAGCCCTATGTCAATGATTATCACTACAGCTGGTTTTGATAAACTTGGTCCATGTTTTCAATATCGTGAGATGTGCGTAGATGTATTGAATGGTATAAAGGACGATGAAAGACTTTTCACTATAATTTATTCGTTAGACGAAAAAGATGATTGGAAAGATGAACGAGTATGGATAAAAAGTAATCCTAACCTTGAAGTAACCGTAAAGATGGCATATATACGGAGCCAGGTAAAAAAAGCAGTCAATAGTCCTATCGATGAAGTAGGGGTTCGAACTAAAACTATCAACCAATGGTGTGACAGTATGGAAGTTTGGATACCGGATCATCACATTATAAAATGTACCGGAGATGTTGACATTAATATTTTTGGAAAGGAAACGGAATGTTATGTAGGAATTGACCTTTCTTCAACATCAGATTTAACAGCTTTATCCCTTATGTTTCCGTATAAGGGCAAATTTTATTTCAAGACGTTTTACTATTTACCAGAAGAGGCTTTGTCTACAAAGAAATACAAGGAAATGTATGGGGATTGGGCAAGAAACAAGTACCTGATAATTACTCCAGGAAATGTAGTCGACTATGATTATATATTGAATGATTTAGTAGACTTGGATTCAAAACTCTACATTTTAAAGATCGGCTATGATGCATGGAATTCGACCCAGTTTGTCATCAATGCAACAAACAGAGGATTGCCTATGGAGCCTATATCTCAAAGTATAGGTAATTTTAATAGACCGACAAAAGAGCTGGAAAGAGTTATAATGTCAGGAAATGCAGTCATTGATAACAATCCGATCAATCGCTTTTGCTTCAAAAATGTGACAATGAAATTTGACTCCAGTGGTAATGCCAAACCAAATAAAGAGAATAATGATAAAAAAATAGATGGCGTAATTGCTGACATAGAAGCTTTAGGCGTATATCTTCTTACACCACAATATTCTAATAGCTTGTAATCCCGTCATACACGATTTCGGTATATAAAAAAATGATATCGTGTAATGAAGATTTTCGGATTAGAAATAAGAAAGCAGAAAAAAGAACCGGTTGAATCCTTTATCAATGTTCAAAGAATGGGAAGTTATAGCCGAAGGACTGCTATGTCTCTATCGGCTGTATATCGATGTGTCAATGTTATAAGCGAAAGTGTAGCTCAATTACCTCTGGAAGTATTTAAAAAGGATGATGAGGGTTATAAAAAACCATACTTAAAGCATTCGGCATATAGTCTACTTCGTGAATACCCTAATCCGGATATGACGCGATTTACATTCTTGAAGACGTTGGTAAGTTCGGTATTGTTGAATGGTAACGGTTATGCTTACATTGATAGGGACAATTTCGGAAACGCATTATCGATTCAATACATTCCTGCAGGATTAGTTAATATAGTCTATATCAACATTGAAGGTTATGCAAAAATGAGATATCAGGTTACCGGATTTAAAAATCTGGTAGAACCCTCTGATATGATTCACGTTCTAAACTTTTCCTATGATGGCATAACAGGAGTTTCAACCCTTACACATGCAAGAAATACGCTAGGTATAGCAAGCGCATCTGAAGAGTATGCAAAACAATTTTTTAGCGAGGGAGGTAATGTTCGCGGTGTAATTTCTGTTGAAGGTCGATTAAGTCCAGAACAAAGAACAGATATCAAGAAAACATGGGCAGAAATGATATCTAACGGTGGAGTCGGTGTAATGGAGGGGAATATGTCCTATAAACCTGTGACCATAAATCCTGTTGATGCTCAAATGATAGAAACTCGTCAATTTAATGTCGTTGATATCTGTCGTTTTTTTGGCGTCTCTCCAGTTAAAGCTTTTGACCTTACAAAATCAAGTTATTCTACAGTAGAGGCAACACAATTATCATTTCTTACAGACACTTTAGCTCCAATGTTGGAAAACCTGGAATTAGAATTTAAACGCAAGGTATTCCGTCCATCAGAAAGATCTTATGTTGAAGTTCAATTTGATACAAGTAATTTGTTACGAGCCGATAAAGCTGCGCAGGCTACTTGGATGAAAACCATGTACGAAATGGCTGGAATGACTCCGAATGAGGCTCGTAGAATGAATAATATGGAGAAAGTGCCTAATGGAGATCAACCATTGGTTAATAACGCAATGGTGCCGTTAGAATACGTTGCAAACAAGAAGTTTGAAACAGGAAAAGAGAAATCTTGATAATGTATTACACTTTAACGGTATATGTATAAAGGCGAATAAATATGAAAAAGGAAAAAGAAATAAGAGGTATTTCATACCGGGCTACAGTGAGCGAGGAATCCCGTCATGTAGAAGGTTATGCCTTACTTTTTAATGTTGATAGTCGTGCAATGTGGGGTGGGGATCTAATCGAACGAATAGCACCGACAGCATTGGAAGGAGTCCTGGAAAAAAGTGATATCCTTTGCTTGATGAATCACGACGAAAGACGTGGAGTATTAGCTAGATACCGGATGGGAGAAGGCTCATTGAAATTGGAAGTGGATGAGAAAGGGTTGAAATATTCTTTTGATGCCCCAAATACACCATTGGGAGATGAGTTGATAGAATCTTTGAAACGTGGGGATATTTCAGAATCATCTTTTGCTTTTACCGTTGAGGACGATAACTGGGAAAGAAAAGAAGATGGTTCGTATGTACGTACGATTCTAAAATTTGAACGTCTTTACGATGTAAGTCCGGTTTATTATCCTGCCTATGAAGATACATCTGTAGCACTCCGGTCAATAGAAGCATTAAAGGAAGCTGAAACTAAGGCCGCTACAGAGAAAGCGGAAATAGAGAAAAGAGAGTTTGAAGAATATTTTAATAATCTCAAAAATAGATTTTAATATGGCAAAAGAAGTAACACTTGTCGAGTTGAAAGATAAACTCGGCCTGTTGAATGAAGAAAGAAAGGACATCTTTGCTGGTTTGGCAAAAGAATCCCGTAGGGCTAATGAAGGAGAGGAAAAACGACTCGGTGAGATTGCCTCTGAAGTTGCCGAAGTTGAGTTCGAAATTAAATTGGCAGAAGCTCGTAACAAGCAACGTCCTATAACACCACAGACAAAGCGTTCTAGTGGCAATTTGCTTGCCAAGGCTATCCGTTCTATGTTGACAGGGGAAAGTTCGGATGAAGTAGAAGCGTTGCTGGATGCCGGTAAGCGTTCAATGACAGACGCTGGACTAACATCGACACGTGGTAATTTAATTATCCCGATGGAATTTCGTGGTGATTTCATTTCCGCGAAAGTTGCAGGTGACGGTACTGAACTCATAACAGAGGATCTATTAGGTATTTTACAGCCTATCCGTGATAATCTGGTTATGGTAAAGGCCGGTTCAACATTCCTTACTGGCTTGAAAGGAAATATCGGTATTCCTTCTTACAGTGGTTCTTCTGTGGATTGGGCAAGTGAAACAGAAACTGCAAAGAACGGAAAGGGAACGTTTAAGAAAATTGAACTTTCTCCGAAACGTTTAACTGCTTATTTAGATATTTCTAAGCAGTTCCTTGCACAAGACAGTTTGTCTACTGATGCAATGATGACATCTGACTTAGCTCGTGCCATCGCAATTAAATTGCAGCGTACAATCCTAAGTAAAGATGCGCACGATGAAAAACGCCCGGACGGTTTCTTTACCGGTACTCCGGAATATAAAATCAACGGTGTGGCAACTTTTGCAAATTTGGTTGCGATGGAATCTGCAGTTCCGATCGATGAGGCATTAGTTAACAATTTGGCTTACCTCACATCTGTGAAGGGTTCCGGTATTCTGAAATCAACCTTGAGAGCGCCCAATGTTGCTGAAGGATTTATTATGGAAAAGGGCCAGGCAAACGGATACAACGTATATGCAACCTCCGGTATGGCTTCCGGTTTACAGGACGCTGGTGATGAGGAAGGTATTATCTTCGGTAACTGGGCTGATTATGTTATCGGTCAGTGGGGAGCGCTGGATATTACAGTCGATCCTTATACCAAGGCTGCTGACGGTGAAGTCCGCTTGGTAATCAATGCGTTCTTTGACGCTAAAGCACGTCGTCCTGAATCGTTCGTTGTTGGTTCCATAAAATAGTAAGCTATGTATGTAACACTAGAAGAGGCTAAGAGACACCTGCAGATCGATTCAGAGTATGATGGAGATGATTTGTATATCAATTCTCTGATTGATGCAGCAGAAGCGGCTGTGGCAAACCATCTCAAGTATGATTCACTTGATGGTGCTTTCCCCATTCTGCCGCTTCCAGTGAAACATGCAATACTTTTGATGGTAGGAAACCTTTACGCCAACCGGGAACCGGTTGCTTTTGCGCAAAGTTATCGAGTACCTCTTAGTTATGAATACCTTTTAGCATCTTATGTAAATTATGGATCATGAGAGCTGGGTTATTACGTGAAATACTGGTCTTTGAAGAACTTCAATCTGTTACATCTCCATCTGGAGCCGTAAAAAAAGAGTATGCAAAGGTCTACACATGTAAAGGGTATAAGAAAAAACTATCTCCTATCCGTGATGCAAATGGGATAAATGCAATGGAAGAATTCACAGGAAACACATTGGTATTTCAAATGCGCTATCATCCAGTGATAAATGAAAAGCAAAGAGTCTTATATCAAGGTTACTATTACTCAATCTCGTTACTGGATCGACAAATATCTGATAATACTTATCTCGTTACACTATTAAAAATAAATACGTGATGATTACAGTAAAACTAATAGATCGCGAGGCCGTTGTTAATCTTGTTGATGGACTTGAGGACTTTGAAAAGGATAGGGCAGTAAAGGCCGGTTTACGCTCCGCAGTAAGTGTATTTAAAACGGCGGGTAAGCGTAATTTACGACAAAGATTGAAAACCCCTGGCGGTGTTATGGGCAACCTGATGAAATCATTTACAAATAAGGTAAAACGTACTAAGCTAGGGGCTCTTTCTGGATTTGCTCGCCCAGCGGGCAGTCATGCTCATCTTGTCGATAAAGGTACAAAGATGAGGTACACGAAAAGGGGGCAACGGCGAGGAATTATGCCCGCCAATAATTTTTGGTCGGACGCTGTTGTGAGCGAAGAACCTAAAGCAGTGGAGCCTTTATACGCTGGGGTAGAAAGGGCGGTTCAACGAATAAATAACAGGTAATGATAAAGCGGGATGAATCAAAATTAAAAGTAACGACGGTTATCCGGCAAATACTTTTGAAGAATAGTGAATTATTGGCTTTAGTCGGGGAAAAAATTTTCCCATTATATGCACCAGAGGGCACAGAGGGGGATTTCGTCCTTTATGTGCGCGATGAGTACTCTGTGCAATATACCGCAATGGGGATTTTTAGCCAGCAGTGTCGGGTTTTTATTAACGTTGTAAGTGATAATTATGATCGTAGTCAGGATATTGCCGAATTAATATTAGGCGTATTAGAGGGCGATCAATCTAATGGGCTTCGGATAAGATTGAAGGATTCGACCGAAGATTACGAGGATAAAAAGTTTATTCAGGTATTATTATTTGAAATTTCTAATTCATAAAAAATATGGCAGTAACCTATGATTCAACAAAAGACACAATTACCGGTGATAAATTGATGTTATTTATCACAGATGGATCAAGTGTTCTCCCTGTCGCATTTGGAACATCATGTAATATTGATGTATCAGCAGATACGATTGACACATCTAATAAGATGTCAGGGAACTGGAAAGAATTTTTAACCGGGCAATTGGGGTATACGATAGCAAGTGAATCTATGTTATCTATGAAAGAGGGGCATCTATCTTTTAAAACCCTCAAAAAATTAATGGCAAGCAGAACTCCTATCCCGTTTGTAGTTGCTAAAGCTACTGAGGCAAATGGCGATTTTACTAAAGACGCTGACACTGTAAAGGGGAAAGCTATTATTACCGCTCTTAATATGACGGCTCAGAATGGCTCGATCTGTACCAGTTCCTGCACACTTCAAGGCACAGGGCCACTAGAGGACGGGGACGCATCGTCTCCGGCAAATGCGCCGGTACCTGCTAATTCTTCAGGTAAATAAGGAAATGAAAATTATTAACGGAGGGCGGCAGGTTAGCTGCCCTCTTTTTGATTAAGGAGATATGAAATACAATATTAGGTTATCAATAAAAGCCATTATTCGAGCGGAGCAAATCCTTTCAAAGCCTTTTACCGATATTGATTATACGAATGTTGAGGAATTAACAAAGTTACTCTATTGTACAGTTCTAGCCAATAATCCGGTATTATTCACATATGAAGAATTTCAGTCGATTGCCGAGAATGAAAAACAGTTTGCAACCATGATCAAAGAAATAGAGAAGGTCAATAATGTGTTGGAGCAATTTACACAATCAGGCAGATCCGGATCTGTGGAGGCTGTTGAGGGAACGCAATACATCAAAGATCTAGTGGGTATGTTGATTCTGTCCGGATTGGATGCCCATTATGTCATGGATGAAATGGATATTTCAGATATCCCTGTATTTATTGAGGCCTACGAGAAAAAGAAACGAGAAGAGATGGAAGCCTCTCGGCTTTGGACTTTTCTGTCTGTTGTCCCTCATATTGATACAAAGAAAATTCGATCTGTGGAAGATTTTTTCTTATTCCCCTGGGAGATTGAGGGGAAGAAAAAGAAAGCAGAGGCGGAAATGAATGCAAATACAGAGCTATTCGGTCGGTTTATGTCTGGGGAGTTTACTCATCTGTTAAACAACTAGTATTATGGCAGGAAAATTATCATTCAGTATAGCAATCAATCTCTTAACAGAGAATTTTAAACGCGGAACAAGTTCTGTAAAGAATGCTTTCCGATCCATGCAGGCGCAGATTCTTACGTTTGCGGCCGCTATGGGTTTTGCCGGGGTTAGTTTGTCTAACTTCTTTTCTCAGTTGATCCAAGTCGCTCGGGAAACGAGTAAGGCGGTTACCGCATTAAAAAACGTGTCGGGAAGTACGGCTCAGTTTGCAGACAATCTCCGGTATACTACACAGCTTGCGCAAAAATATGGGGTTTATGTCAATGACATAACGAGTAATTATGCCAAATTTACGGCCGCGGCATCTATTGCCGGTATGGCCATTGCCGACCAACGGAAGTTATTTGAATCTCTATCCAGGGCCGCTGCCGGCTTTGGTATGTCCGCAGATGACACGAATGGAATGTTCCTGGCTGTCACTCAGATGATGGGTAAGGGCAAGATTCAGGCAGAAGAGTTACGCGGTCAGCTGGGGGAACGTTTACCGATCGCCATGCAGGCGATGGCGAAAGCTGCCGGTACAACGGTAGCCGGGCTGGATAGCATAATGAAGAAAGGAAAGCTATTATCAGCTGAGGTGCTACCTAAGTTCGCAGACGCACTTAATGAAATGCTACCGAACGTCGATACCGACAATATCGAGACCAGTTTAAACCGTCTTAAAAATGCCTTTCAGGAGTTCACGCAGAATACCGGTATACAGGATGCTTATAAAAAGTTGATTGACTCGATCACAGGACTGGTACAAAAAGCGACAAAGAATATTCAGGCTTTAGTCGCCCAGTTGGTCGCCGTGCTGATTGGGGTTTCACTGGGACGATTCATTAAATGGCTGGTTGTGCAATGGAGTGTATCAGAGCGTGCTGCAAAAATCGCTTTTTCAAATATGGCCAAAGCCGCCGGAGAAAAATTTAACGAAGTAGAGTGGAGTACCAAAAAAACATCAGCCTCCATGACAATGATGTTTGCCCGTTCGATCAAAGCAATTCGTGTCGCTTTTATGTCTATGCTACCAACAGCAATTTTTACTGGCCTTGCTATGCTGATAGCAAAGATTGTTGAAGCTCGAAATGAAGCTAAACGGATCAATAATATTTTTTCGGATTATAGAAAGAGTTCTTTATCAGTACCTGGAGTTGCTGAAAGTGAGACCTTACAGCAGTTATACCGTATTGCTGTAAATGTAAATGAGGCCTACAATATTCGTAAAAACGCATTAGATCAAATAAATGAAAAGTTAGGAACATCATTTAGTATCGATCAAAAGAACTTGACTATTCAAGGCGATATAAATAAAGTTATAGCGCAAAGAATAAAGTTACTGGAGGCTCAGGCTGCGGCCGACTATTTTGTTCCTCAAAAAATACAAGCTCAGGATAATATAGATAAAATATATTCCCAATATGACGGAGGGCAAAAGCAGCTAGAAAAACTAGCAAAATTTTATCTGAAGAATTATAGTCCACGATGGAAGATTTCTGAAGAACCTCAAGCATTGAAGGATTACCGATCTGTGTTGCAAAACCAAAAGATTGTAAATGATGCTGATTCCAAAATACAAGGATATACGCGCGATTCTCTTTCTGTTGCACCAATCTCTTCGGAACCCGAAAAATCAAAAAAGAAAACTGATTTACAAAAAGCAGAGGAATCTTATGCAAAGTCTACTAAAGAACTGACTAATAAGTTAGATAACCGAACTATAACGGAAACTGAATATGACCGGGAGTTAAAGAAGCTGAATAAAGCGACTTATGAAACATTGTCTGGTCTTCTAACCCCGGAACAAGCAGAAAAGAATAAGACCTTTCAAGTCGCTAAAGCTGGCGCACCCACAGGTAAGACATATGAGGCAGAAACAGCTTACTGGGATGAAATGAATAAACTTTCTGGGCAGTATGCAGAGAACTATATAACGGAAAAAGATTATGCAAAGGCAAAGCTGGATTTAACCGAAAAGACCTTAAAGGAAATATCTGGCATAGAGGATATCGGTGAAGCAGGTAAGGCGTTTGTTAATGCATTAAATGAATCTGCCGATTCTCTCCGGAAGGAAGTTTTTAAGGTCCCGGCTTATAAGGAGCGAGATAAAACCTACGATTATAAAAAGACCGATATAGGGAAACTCCAAGCTGAACGTGACTCAAAGCGTAGTTACGCAGATAAATTAAAAGGTAAGATCGGTGGAGATACTGACGAGCTGGAAGAAAAGTTGAAAGCCGCTAAAGGTAATTTGGATGCCATAAAAGCCGAATACGGGAAAAATGCTGAAGAGTTTATTGTTGCTTTGAATGAAGCCTTGAACAATGTAACATCGTTGGAGGATGCTCTGAAAATCGCTCAGGTAAAGAAAGATGTCAAGGATCTGTCGAAAGAACTCAAAGATGGTATGTATTCCGGCGTGAAAGAAATTGCATCAAGTTCCGACCGTCTCGTCTCCGCTTTTTCCAGTCTACACGATGTCTTCGATGATGAGGATGCTTCTGCATGGGAGAGGATCATGGCTGTATGGAATGCGATGATCAATACCGTTGATGCTTTTATGAGTATCATAAAGACGATTGAGACTTTAACTGCAATTACTGAAAAATTAGGTAAGGCCAAAGAAAAAGAAACAAAGCTTGATACCGAAAAAATAGCAGTTTCTACGGCAAACGCTACTGCAATAATGGGGGAAGCTGCTGCTAATATAGCTTTGGCGGAATCTATTAAATTGCTCAAAGAAGTTAAGGGTGAAGAAAGTGAAAAGGATGAGGAAAGTACCCAAAGCCAAATAGCAAACAATGCTTTGAAAATAGCGTCAGACAAAATAACTACATCGCAATCAATAAGTTTAGATGCACAAGAGGTTACATCTAAAAAGAAAACTGCTGGTCAAAATATCATGGCAAACACTGCTGAAGCCGCGAGTGAGGCCGGTGCTAGTGCTGCTAAATTACCTTTTCCAGCCAACTTAATTGCTATAGGAGGTGCAATAGCTGGTGTGTTGGCTCTATTCTCGGCTTTACCCAAATTTGCAAATGGAGGTATTATACAAGGTAAACCCACGGGTGATTTGAATCTTGCGCGGGTAAATGGGGGTGAAATGATATTGAACGGGAGCCAGCAAGCTACATTATTTCAGTTGGCAAATGGCAAAGGTCTTAAAACGAATGGAACCTCTATTTCTGGGGAGTTGAGGGCACAGGGAACAGAGTTGATTGCTGTAATAAAAAGTACTGAAAGAAAAATAGGGAGGGGACGATAATGAATATAAAATATTATCATGATTTTATTGGTGCGGATGATGTTGTAAACCGGTTTGAAATCCTACAAAGTTCACCTACTGCATCAAAGGTTGTGGAAGCATCTCCCGGGGCTTTTACAATTGAATATTTGGAAGTAAAGAAACTGGAACCGGTACAAGGTTCGCAGGCGACATTGAAACTTATTAGTGAAAGTAATTTCCAGTTTTTAGACTTACATACGGATGACATGCAGGGATATATGGTCAAGTTTTACAGGGCTGGACAATTATACTGGATAGGTTATCTGGACTCTGAACTGTACAACGAGAATCTGACTGACTACGCTCCTTATGCTGTCGAGTTTTCCGGTGCCGACTTCAATGTATTGGAACGGTTAAAGTTCCAGGATGAAAATGAAAAAGCTTATACTGATATCACCTCTTTCATTACGCAACTGAAACGGTGTTTTAATAAATTGGGATTGCCCTTTCAGAAACTCTATATTGGCTGTTCTACAATTCCAGAGGGTATAACTCTTACTTCTTCGGAAACCGCCTTACACAAACTTTATATCCAATCCTCCAATTTCTATGACGAGGACAAAGAACCTATGTCCTGCCGGGAGGTAATAGAGTCGATCCTGAAACCGTTCGGACTGATGATGATACAACGTGACGCATCTGTCTATATCTACGATCTGAATACTGTCAAGTCTGGCGGTGCAATGAAGTGTTACAAATTCGACACATTATCCTATATTGGTGATACTGCTGTTGACGTCCAGCTTGGTGATATAGGAGAAATAGGTACGATGTCGACAGAGGCTTCGCTGGGATTCGAGGAAATGATTAATAACATCACAATTACGAGTTCGCTGTACGCTGAAAATATAAGTGAAAGTGTAGACCTTGATAAAAAAAACTTTTCAGAAGAGGTCGAACCTAGTCGTCCGACATATGATAAAAAATTTTATAGGAAATCTACTCAAATTGAAAACGTGGGACAAGGCTTGTTTGTTGTATATTATGGTCGTAATTATGTTGATACTGTAGGAAAGCGCGAATCTGTAATTGGCTGTAATGTGACTTATCAACCGACCCCATCTTCAATATCTCCGCAATTTCGTATCCGATCAAATAAATATATTACCAAAGTCGATCAAATAGAAAATTCCCGCGACTACCCATTTTATATCAACCTGAAATTATCTACTTATGCTAGTACTTCAGACCATCCTATTTTAATAGATAAAGCCGAAGATGTCGCTAACAGTAATGTCTTGAAATTGTATTGTAATCTATATATTGTTGATGACCAAGATAAAATCATAGGTTATTATAATGTGTTGGGCGATAGTACTCAGAAATGGACTTTAACTCCAAATGGGGTAATTGATCAGGGGAAATGTGTGTTATGGTTTGGTCGGGAAAATTCAGGGGGATCAATACTTGATAACTGGGAAGTCAATGCTAATAAACCGGGAATCATCGTTAATAAACCAGGAGCATTGCCGGCCTCTTTGGTAGGAAAGGGGATTTATGTCAATCCGGATTTAAGTGGCAGATTAGTATTTGAGATCACGAATAAATGCGAAATCTATGATCCGGATTCCGGGAAGATGGTTGATGCTGGTAAAATCAAGTCAATATTGTATGATAAGATCAATTTAGATGTAGTAAACAGTAGTGGTGAATCCCCATCTACGGACGATTATGAATTTAAATCTTATATCAACAAGAAAGTAGAATCCGATTACAATGATATTACTCTCAAATGTATCTCTGCTAACGAGGATAAATTGCCGGTAGGTAAAGCCAATATACTTAAAAAAGTTGATAATCATTATGAACTACAGTTGTCTTATACCCGTTCCGGACAGACAGATATACTAGAACGACTCTTAATGTGTACTATCCATTCAAATTTTACCACCAAAAATAAGGCTATTTCAGTAGATATAAAGATGACTGAAAACCCAGCACTCCGTTATGTGACCTATGATAATGTATTACAATCTGACGGTATGTATATAACAGGAGCGACATTGGATTTTCATAATGCTAAAACAACGATCAAGGCTGTTGAGTTTTCAGCCGATGTAGATAAACTGAGTGATATTCCGTATGATTAATGTCGGACAAAATTGTGGTTAGTAGGTATGAGTAGTATAACACATAGATCGATTCGTAAAACGGCCCTTCCGCGTACAGGAAGGACGCTGGATGCTGTGCCTGGTGGAGTCGTTGCTTCATCCGGTGGCAGTGCATCTTTTGGCGGAAGTTCTTCTGGTTCTGTTACTGATCACAGTCAGTTGACTGGCATTATCTGTATAGATGATAAATTTTCTGACAGTGCTAAAGATATCCACTTGACAGCGAAGGCCGCTAAAGATCTAGGTCGACTTTTAACGCTTGAAATAATAAAGCTAGAGGACAAAACAGAACCATCAGATAATAACTTTTTTTCTGCTCTTCGAACTCTAGAGGAAATCAGGAAAAAGATTGAGGATAACACTGTTGTCCTAGACAAACGTTATCTCCGCAAGGACATAGATGATATTGCTCAGGGTAATATTACATTTGATAAAAACATATTTGTTGGTGGTGAAGCTGGTTTGACCAATGCTCTGATTGTTGAAGCTCTTTATTCGGATATCCATGCAGCCGATTTTGATGTTGCAGGTTTTCACATTTCAGCCGAAGGTGATGCTTGGTTGAATAACATCTACGCTAAGAAGGATTCTTATTTCGCAGGAAATCTATCATCTCCAAACTTTTCGTCTGGATTCCCGGCCGGCTACGGATGGGCAATTACCTGGCGCGATGTAGTTAATGCAGCTGGTGTGATAGCAAAGAAAACACATCTTGAGATTGACGATGCGACTTTCCGTGGTGTTTTACGCGTGTATGAGATGGTAATCTCTCAATTGTTAGGTGAGAACGGAACTCATTTGACTACCGATATGATGAAGATCAAATCGGTAGACATTGCGAATAAGATCATTTATCTGGACACAGAAGAAAACGTGTTGTATAATCCGTTTTGGACAGACGATGTATTAATGGTACAGCGTTTTAACGGAATGCCGACACCGGAGAATGACTATTATGTCACGAAGCAGTACGAATTTGCTGTTGAAGAAACGCATATCGGTTGTGTTGATGAAGAAGGGAATCGGGTTGACTGGATTAAATACAAGAATTTTGTCGGTGACGAATCGCTCATGGAGGCCCGTGATACATTGGTCCGAGTGGATAATCTAACCAATCCGGATCGTAAGGGGATCATTAAACAGACAAGTGTGGAACCTGGCAGTCCGTACATGGATATTATCTACGCGATGAAGACGGACCCTGAAAACGCAATCCGTGCTCGTTATGGCATGTTAGATGGACTTATAACATCTTATTGGGGACAGCTATATGGACCTGGAATCATGTGTGACAACGCCTATCTGAAGGGGCACTTTATGTTACACACTGGTGAAGACGTGAAGACAAAGTTTGAGATCATGGAAGGTTTGTTCCGCTCCGAAATCTCTTCGATCAAGACTCAGATATCAACTAAGGACAACTACCTGTCTAATGCTTCATTCGCGACCAATACAGATAAATGGTCGACGGTCAACGAACAGAATGTATTCGCTGTGAACGGTCGGATACTGATGTTTAACAACAACCTGTATGCGAATAAGAAAAAGATAGCCGCTATCGTCTCCGATGCCGGCCAGCGGGTATTACGTATTAAAAACAGTCAGGTCCGGCAAGTAAACTCCGATCTGGCGAACAAACCTTCGCTAGACATAACCGGTGAGACAGTAGTGATCCCTACGTTTTACGTGTCGTTCAAGTACCGTTGCCTGGTTCCCGGCTTACTGAAGGTAGGTTTCGCAGGCAAGGAATTGTACACTGAGGAAAACGTGTCGGTGTCAAACGATTATGTTTTAAAAGAGTTTAGTGGCAAGTGGGATGGAACCGGTGACTTTATCGTTGAATGTACCGGAGATATCTACGTCACCATGCTGGCTCTTACTACGGATGCCCTGGCTGATTTTAAGCTGGAGATGAAAACGATCATCGAGCAGACCGACGAACATATTAAGCTGCTGGGGGAGAAGATAGACAAGAATGCCGGTACGATCACCAATCTGGGTATTGAACTTGATAACGTCAACGAATCACTGATGCTGTACGCGACCAAAGCAACAGTTAATGATTTAGAGAGTCGTTATCAGTCATCCATGCTTGAACTGACTCCGGCAAAGATTAATGCGACGGTTAGCGAACAGATCACCCGCGTCTCCGAATCGGCCAAAGCAGCTGCGATCGCGGTAGCTAACAAGGCTCAGGAGTCAGCGAATAAAGGTATTGCCGATGCTAAGGCTGCCAGCGACCGGTTGACCGGTTGGGCTAGCGATGGCGTAATCTCTCCGCCAGAGAAGTTGACATTGAAACAGGAGGCAAAAGATTTAGCCTCTGAAAAGGTAGAGATCATCGCCAATGCCGGCAAGTACGGAATCGCTACGACTGGTTATGTGAATGCTTATAACGCTTATCTAGGCGAACTCAATTATCATAGTACCGCTACACCGGAGAACATTGCGATCCGGACCACATTTGCAACCTATCAGACGGCTTACTATAATGCCCGTCAGTCTATCTTGGATCAGATTGCGGCTAAAACAAAGCAGAACGCTCAGGACTACGCCGACAATGTAGGTAAGACGATAAGCGCCAGCCTGAACATAGAGAAAGGCCGGATTGACACTCTTGCTGGTAAGTTTGACGCGAACGGCAAATTGATAGAGGGGGCCGGTTGGATCACAACAACTCAGGGTAATACTTGGTATGCCGGGAAGTCTTTGGAAAATGGACAGAACATTATATCTTATATCAACCAGACTCCCGGAAACACAGTGATCAACTCTAACCGAATTAACTTGGTAGGAGCTGTATCGTTTAGTATGTTATCTGATTATACCTCCGTTAATAATAGGATTAACGGAAAAGCATCAATGTCCGATGTAACAAATGCTTTATCTAATTATGTGACTAACTCCGGTTTGAATAGCAAGTTGAGTAGTTATGCTTTGGCCAGTACGTTATCCAATTATGTACAATCTGCGACATTGACTAGTACATTAAAAAACTATGCAACAAATACGGCAGCCGGTGATGCCGCAAATTCAGCAGCAACAGCCGAGTTTAAGAAATTGGCAAATGCGTTGGTTAACGGGACTACGTCTGTGATCGGAGGATTTATCAGTACAAAAGCAATTGATACAGATAGTATTTATGCAAACATGGCTTCGATCGGGGGATTAAGAATTGAGGATGGTGGGTTATTCAGTGAAAGATATACTACTGGATATTCCAGTTCAAAATTCTTTTTGTATTCAAAAGGTGACGATGCTTTTCTTGGTTTTTCTGCATCAAATGTTTGGGCTGGTATAGGATTGAATGTCTTCCCGTCAACAATAGATGGAACTGCCCTTGGACGTTTTGAAAACATGGTACCTAACAGTTTTGGTACTAATTACGGTGTTTCTATAGTTGTTAAAAACGGAAAGCAGAATAAAGCATTAATGGTAACTGGAGACACTCAATTAAATGGGGCTTATAGTAATATGCGTGTAGCATTATATGCAAATTTCGATAAAGAAAACAGCGAGGGTATTAAAGCCGGTTCTGATTTTATTCGTCTGTATTTCAGGAGATCAAATACGTTTGTAGTCCAAAATAATACAGGCATATCATATGCATTGTATCTTCCTGGTTATCCTACCGATATTCCAGGGGATTACGAGACCTCATTTATACTTGATATAATAATGGCTCATACAAACACTGGTAATATCAACATTCAAACACCTAATTCTCAAACATATTTGAAAAATGAAAATGGCGATATAGTGGTAGATAATTCAGTGGCATCACAAACTGGAAATCTAAATATGAATAGAGGAGATTCTATTCGATTATTATACATGAAACAAGTTTATTATATACTAAATCGTAATTGGTAAAAAAAATGAAACAAGTTAATTTCAAAGCAGTAAAAGTCGAAACAAGTATCGATAATTTTGAAGTAGTTGATCTCAGAAAAGAAATCGGTAATGCTCTGTATAAGCGTGCCGAAAGTGTCTCACAGGATGATCTTGCTCGAAAAATTTATCATTCGGAAGGAGAAATCGGAATCGAAGATCAAGACTATGCTGAGATGATGCAGGTCATCGAGAAATCTTTTGTCCGCTATGTGCATGTTGCAATTTCCAAAGCCGTGAAAAACGAAGATGATCGGTGCCAGAATGAAGTAAAAAGGGTATAAAAATCAAAAAAACAGGAGGAAGCAATATGTTAAAGAAAACAGAAACATTAAGTACCACCTATACGAAAGGTATTGGCGATGATCTCATTATCCGTTACACAGTGAAACAACAGGATGGTGAACCGGTACAGTCAATTAACGCTAGTATTGTCCGCTCTGAAACTTATGCTGGAGCAGCTAATATGGATGTCGACGGTGCTATCGGTATCAATTTGATCAAGGGATTAAGTGCAGCTGAAAAAAAGTCAATACTGGATTCCTTGGTTGATGACTCGGAAGAAATCTTTACTCAAAAAATAAATGAAGAATGATGAATCTAACGGACAACGAAATACAAGAGCTGGCCCGGTTGATCCTTGATTGGCTTCAAGCACAGGCGCAGGGTGTAGGGGATGGCGATGTTGAAGTGGTCGGTACCCTGGCAAACATTAACTCTCTGCTAGCTTATCAGAAAACCGGTACGCTGGTTAAAATCGTCGAGGCGCCGCTATCCCTGTTAGGCGTCGGCATGCAACGAACGGAAACACATCTTCAGTGGAAGCTCGGTTCGGGAGCCTGGCAGAATATTATTCCCCTAGCTGACCTGATGGGTAAGGATTTTAAGTTTTCGGACTTTACTCCGGAACAACTTGCGTTGCTTACATTGACTTTTGATAAGCTAACACCAGAAGAAAAAGAAGGTTTGAAACTGAAATTTACCGACCTGTCAGAAGCCGACATTGCTCTGCTCCAGAAGCCGGCTACCGATGCCGCCAAAATCGTCGCCGACAAGATGGCTCAGATCGAGCAAACCGCTGATCGGAAGATTGCCGACTTGACAACCTTTGAAGCTACGGCCAAAGAGCAGGAAGCAGATCGTGTAGATGCCGAAAAGAAACGTGTTGCAGCGGAAAGTGTACGTAAGACGGAGGAAGCAGCCCGGGCATCTGCCGAGGAACTGCGAGATCAGGGTGAGTCGGGGCGTATTGCAGAAGAGGGCAAGCGTGTATCCGCTGAAGGAATCCGAGACAGCGCAGAGCAGTCCCGTATCAAGGAGGAAGGAACTCGGAATACTCAGGAACAAGCTCGTAAGGATGCCGAAGGCGCTCGTGTTTTGGTAGAGAAGGACCGCGTAACTGAAGAAGGTAAGCGGGCGGGTGCGGAAGTTCTACGCGATCGGTCAGAGCAGAACCGGGTTACGGAGGAAGGAAAACGTGATATTGCTGAACAGAATCGTGTAGCGTCGGAAGTTGGTCGTGAGGATGCTGAAAAATCACGTATCTCTGCCGAAACAGGACGAGATGAAGCTGAAAAACTGCGTGTATCTTCTGAGGCGAACCGAAAGACGGAAGAAGGTAAACGTGATGCAGCAGAGCGGGCACGTATCGAAGCTGAAGCTGCTCGCGTTGAAGCCGAAAGGCTCCGTGTTCAAGAGAGTAAGGAAGCGGTAAATAATGCCAAATCCTCTGCCGGATTAGCGGACTTGGCGGCTGCTGCTGCCCAGGAAGCTGCAGACAAACAGCCCATTTTCGATACTTTTGGTTATGTATACTTTTGGAACCGTACATTAAAGGATTATGTCAAGAGCGACATAAACCTAATGGGAAAACCATTTAGTATAGCAGAAACATATCCTTCGGTAGAAGCTATGAAAGCGGATGCCGATAATGAAAAAATCCCATTAGGATCTTTTGTTGCTGTTAGTATACCAATACCTGATGTCTCTGAAGGAAGTGATACAGAAGAGCCAGATACGGCTAAACTCTACATAAAGAATGAACACGAAGGTGTAATCAGTTTCAATTTTATCGTAGATATGTCCGGTGCACGAGGATTTACAGGTAAAACACCGCAAATTAGTATCGGATTGGTAACTAAAGGTGAAAATCCGTTTGCCTCTTTATCTCCTGATGGAACAGATACAAATGGAAACCCTAAATATTTATTGAATGTCGTATTACCGAAGGGTGATAAAGGCGATAAGGGAGATGTTGGTCCTATTGGCCCTGAGGGTAAACCTGGCCCAGTCGGGCCTAAAGGTGATACCGGCGCCGCATTTACCTATGATATGTTTACTCCGGAACAGCTAGCCTTATTGGTAGGTCCTGTCGGTCCAATTGGCCCGAAGGGCGAAAAGGGCGACAAAGGTGATAAAGGTGACAAGGGAGATCAGGGGATACAAGGTATTCAGGGTCCAATCGGTCCCAAAGGGGAGATCGGCTTAACTGGCTCGGCAGGAGTAAAAGGCGATAAAGGAGATACTGGTGCCCAGGGTCCGCAGGGCTTACGCGGTGAGAACGGTGTATCCTGCGACTGGCAGTGGTCCGGAACGACACTTCGTATCTACGGAGCTTCCGGGTGGAGTAGCTATGTAAATTTACTTGGCCCTCAAGGTCCGAAGGGCGACACTGGAGCGACCGGACCCGCTGGTGCTAAAGGAGCAACTGGAGCTCAGGGGGCAACTGGACCTGCCGGAGCAGCTGGAACAAACGCCACTATCACTGGTGCATCTGCGACTGTTGATGCCAATGTCGGTACGCCATCTGTTACAGTCAGTCTTGGTGGTACGGCTTCGGCCAGAACTTTTACGTTCGCTTTTAAAAATTTGAAAGGAGCAACCGGAGCGACAGGAGCAACTGGTCCGCAAGGTCCCGCCGGTGCTCGTGGAGCGACTGGTCCAGCTGGGTCAAATGGCTCTAATGGAGTTTCCTGCGACTGGCAGTGGTCAGGAACCAGCTTGCGGATTTACGGTGCATCCGGTTGGAGCAGCTACGTAAACCTTAAAGGCGCAACGGGGGATAGAGGCGCAACAGGTGCGACCGGCCCTCAAGGTCCTCAGGGTCCTGCAGGCGCATCCGGAGCAAACTGGAATGGTGGGACCGTTGGTACTAATATAATTATCAGTCGTAGTTATCCAACTCTGAACTTAAATGACGGTAATAATAAATGGCAAATTCAGAACTCACCGTCGGAAGGAATAAATTTTTGGTATAATTCTAGTCAAAAATTCAGAGTATCAACTGTTGGACATGTATATTGTGCTGGTGAATATTCAAAACTGTCAGACATACGTATTAAAAACCGTATCAAAGACCTGGACAATGTACTAGATAAAATAAAGGGGCTTAGTGTCTTTTATTATACTCGTACAGATTTAGAAACAGAAAAAAGGCATCTTGGTGTTTCCGCCCAAGAAGTAATTGAGGTGTTTCCCGAGGTTGTTAGTTTATACGATGAGCTTTACTCGGTGGATTACAGTTCGTTGGCAGCCGCCGTAGCTATAGCCGGCCTGAACGAGGTTAGAGAAAGATTAGAACAATTGGAACAAAAATTATCAGCGTAATGAAGAAAGAAGAAATTGTGAATTTGAATAGAACGTTACTGTATGTATCGTTCGGTAACATGAGCAAGGCCGGCAAGTCGGCCATGATGCGCAACCTGGTCCGCCTGGGTAAACATTCGAAGGAGATCGAAGAAGCTATGAAGATCGCTTTCGATAAGTTCAAGCCGGCCGGACTGGATGGCTTAATGAAGAAGAAAGACCGGTCCGAGGAAGAGCAGAAAGAACTTGACGATCTGACAAAGAAGTTCGATGACGATATCAGGGAATACACATCTGAGTTCCTGGCCGAGGAGGTTGAGATCGAGATGCACTATATTTCCGATGCTGACTTCGATGACCTGGTTGATGCCACATCTAAGGGTACAAAGGAGTTGACTGCAGGGAACTTTATGTATCTGCGCGAATATCTGGTGAAAGAATGATCCTGGGCTTTATCATATTCGAAATTGTATTCTGGGTACTGTATTACGTCAATACCCGGAGTGTTAAGTCTGATATTGAGTTATTTGGTAAAGAATTGTAGAATAAATATAGCATTATGAAGATATTAGCAGATTTTGGACAAGAAATAGAAATCAAGTACAAACAAACATTTTATGATCAAACTCAGGGATGGCCAACGGTAAAAAAAGTTCCGGAGATATACATTAATGGAGCTCTTAAATTTACAGGAACAGAGGTTGATTGTACCGGATGCTCCCTCGCCAGAGCTATAGGGCATAAGGTTATGGCGAGGGAATGTTTTGATTGGATTGTAGAGAATTGTATTAATTATTTTGGAAACTCTATTAGTCCGTGTAAAGAAGGTCCAGTTGGTCCAACTGCCGGTCCCGGACTATGTGGATATTAAATTTTTTGTTGAAAGTTTGTAGTCAATTTATCAGCAAGTAACTCTGGGATGCCATACTGTAGAAGTTGATTTTTATCTATTGATGAAATATCAGGATATTTCTCTCTTATTCTTTTAATGATTGAATTATCAATTGATAGGAGTTCGCATACAAGATCATAGGCTTGCTGATATTTATAAATTGTAATTGGCATATCAATATTTTGTTGAAAAAGAATATATTTTTTAGCGAAATATGTAGCCAGTCCTTCTTCAAAGTAAGTAGCAGAACCAAATGGTTTGGGAAATAAACAATGGACAGCTTCGTGAGCAGTCTGGTAAACTGCTTCAACAATGTTATTTCTACAACTTTCTGTCAATTGTATTAATACGTGCCCTCTATCTCCTGGAAACCAGGTTTGAGGCTGATTATTTTTCGATAATTCAACACCTAGAATAGTGAATGACATATCTCTTTTTCCATATAGGTTTTCTATTTCATTAAATATTTCGCCTAATATGGATGAAATAGTCCAGTTTCCGTTACTATTCATGAAAATGTCAGAGACATTAGAAAAGTTGATTTTGTTCATGTTTTTTTAATTGCAAATTAAAGCATTTATTATTAACCGGGCTTCGGCCCATTAAATTTTTATTTATATGAAGAAGATTTTATTTTTAATCGTGTGTTTAATCACACTAGTAACAGGAAACATTTACGCCCAAGAAGTAGTCACGGACCCTGTTGCAAGTATTGTAATTGACCTCGGAACGTTTACCGGTATCGTAGCGGTAGTGTCAACCTTAGTTACTCAGATCACAAAGGTTGTTCCGGCTATCTCGGACAGTAAGCTGATTAAAATCCTGATCTCAGTCGTTACCGGTATTGCGGTTTGTATGGCCTGTTGGCTATTGAAATCAACTCCGTTACTCAATGATCTCGTGTGGTGGCAGAGTCTACTGTATGGTTTGGCTGTCGGATTGTCCGGATGCGGTTTTTACGATATTGTCAAAGCAATTGGAGGTCTGTTCGGCAAGCAGGACGAAGTGATACATTATAATAAGTAGTAAAAAACTCCGCCTCCGAACTTCGCAGCAGGGAGGCGGATACCTTAAATCTAATCATTGTATTAATTGTTAATACAACATTTGACAAAGATAGAATAATTAATTGAAAAACAAAGTATGGATGAGAGGAATGTAATAAATGGAGTAGGAGCAGTAGTGTTGAGTGAGTTTATTGACTTCCTCTATCCACTACGGTTCTTCTTACTAGCGGCCGTGGTGTTAGTCCTGGTCGATTTACGGTTCGGCATTGAAGCGGCCAAGTTCCGGAAAGAGAAAATCAGGAAGTCGAGAGCCGGTCGCCGGACCATAAATAAGATGGTAGACTACCTGTGTTGGATACTGTTGGCCGGAGCTTTAGATAAAGCTTTCGGAATACCGTTTGATATACCCTTGCTGCCAGCATTAGTATTACTCGTGGTCTATGGCTTTGAAATAAACTCCTGTTACGGGAATTACTTCGAGGCTCATGGAAAAAAGGTTAAGGTAAATGTGTTTAAACTGTTCGCCAAGAAAGCGGACATAATAGAAGTGGAGGAAAAGAAAGATGGCAAATGTGAGTAAATTGGCTCCGTTTATCCTGAAATGGGAGGGAGGCTTTGTAAATGATCCGGATGACTTGGGTGGTGCAACGAACAAAGGAATAACCCTGTCAGCCTACGAAACATACTGTTATCGGAAAGGCTATCCTAAGCCGACGGTAGAACGTCTGAAAAATATCTCAGATGCAACCTGGATGGATATCCTTAAAACCCTGTATTGGGACAAATGGAAGGCTGACCAGATCGTTAATCAGTCTGTTGCGAATATTTTGGTTGATTGGGTTTGGGCGTCCGGTGGATATGGTATCAAACGTCCTCAAAAAATACTGGGGGTATCTCCTGATGGAATCGTAGGACCTGTGACGCTTGAAGCTGTAAACAGCCGTGATCCGCGTGAACTATTCGAAGCAATCAAAGCAGACCGGATCAAGTTTGTAGAGGAGATCTGTATATCCCGGCCGGCTAACAACAAGTTTAAACGTGGCTGGCTGAATCGAATCAACAATATAAAGTTTGAAGGATGAAAGCCTGGCACGTCATATTACTCCTGATCTGTTTAGTCGGTAGCTTCTTAGCCGGCTATCGTTTCTGCCGGCTCGAGCCCCACCCGGCAGAAATAGATACCGTCATAGTCATTGATACGGTTAGAGATACTATACCGGTTCCAGTCCGAGAAACAGTGACAAAGTATATCCAGGTCCCGGGTGACACGATCGTTAAGTACATCAAAGGTGATACGGTATTTCTACCGGTCATCCAAAAGGAATACTCTACACCAGATTATCACGCTTGGGTATCCGGCTACAATGCAGTCCTTGATAGCATAGACATTTTCCCGAAGACTGTCTATGTAACTAAAAAGATACATGCCCATCGGTGGGGACTGGGCATAATCGGAGGTTACGGTGTCGGCCGGTCCGGACTGTCGCCCTATATCGGTGTAGGGATTTATTATAGTTTTTGGTAAACTGCAAATTAATTATTTTATCTGAAATGTCTCTAGCAAAACTAAATTTTGTATATCTTGACTATGTAGTTATTAAAAAATAATTTGTTTAACATAAATTCAATGTTTGCTCTGGAAGGGTATAAAAACAATGCCTATATTTGCATTAATATAAGCAAATAAATTAAATGTCAAAAAGAAATATAATAAAAACAATGATATTGGTAACGCTTGGTACTATCCTTGTATCAGGTTTTTTTACTATTATTATAGTTCGTGGCTATACAGATAAACACTATACAGAGAAATTTGTGATATTAAATGATAAAATAGATAATAAGGCAGTTGAAATAGCTAAGCATGATAGTCTCATAAATATGATGAATAGTTTTTTTTCTGAAGATTTCATAGTGGACAATACTGTTGGTGTTGGTATTAATACAAGTCTACATGGAAATGAGGTCTCTATTTATAATGATGAAAAGATTAGGTTTTTAAAAGAGGGGGAAAAAATAACTATACAAAATCATAGGCATAATTATAAACCTTCGGCTGAATTATTAGTTATAGATGTGAAGATGAGAAGAAGTGATACAATACGTGCTAATGTTTTTATTAGTACTGAAGTTGCAAGAATGTTAGGTGTTGATGAAAAGCAGCAAAAAAAAATGGGGGTGTTCAATATGAAGTTAAAGAAGATAACTAATTGATTTTATTTGTCTGATATTTAATATTATAATATGGAAGATTTTAATTCACTAAAAGAATATTATGAAGATTTAGTTAATAAAGTAACCAACAATGATGGTTCACGTTTTCTAAATAGCGATAGAGCACATAATGCGATAGTAATGAGTGTTATTTTAGAACATTCTAATGATATAAAAATGTTTTGTGGAGAGTTGTCTATTTTTGCTCCTGGTTTTGCTGAAAAAGTCAATACCTCTTTAAAATGTGAAGAAGATAAATTATTTGATCCTATAAATAGATTGTATTCAAGCTTAAATGATTTTCTTTCTAATAAATCTAATTCATTAACTGTTCTTTTGCAAAATAAAGTAGATGATTTTTTAGAAGGTTCTAAGGTGAAAAAAATACTTTTGGATAATGAAAGAGTTAAAATACATACTCTCAAATCAAGTGATATTGCTTTAAATATAGATCATTTTACTGTTGGAGGAAGAAAGATGTATCGTAGAGAAATTGATAAAGAAAGCCATCAGGCTATTTGTTGTTTTAATAACAATGACGGTTCTGAAATTCTTTTATCTACATTTGATTTATTATTGAAGCAATCTGATATTCTTTCTGTTTAATTGAAAATTATGATATTATCGATTTTTCTTGTTAATCCTAGTGATTCTTCGAGCTTTTTAACTACTAGTCAAACTTTTTTTGGGGTAATTACTACAATTGTTGTTTTGTGTTTATTCATGGATCCATCGAATTTTATTTATAAAATTCTTTTGGATTTTAAGTCTTTGATAAAAAGATATTCAATAAAAAAGATAAAAATCATCTGTGTTGATATTGAACGTAAAATAGGAATATTAAAGCCTTTAGTTATTTTGTATTCAAATTCCGTAAAAGAGAAGGATTTAAGTTTGTATGAAGAGGGAGTGGTTCTTTTAGATAATTTAGGATTAATGAATCTCAAGATAAATGGTCAAATAAATGCTTTTAATCAAAGTATTAACAAATTATTTAATTTTTGTTCTAAGGCTGAAGAGCAGATAATGGCACCTTTGTATACATTTTTGTTTTGCATTGTGATTTTTTGTTATGATGAAATTTATAGTATCACAAAGGGAGAAATAGTGACAAATGCTATTTTTTTCTTTACTATATTGTCGTATATTTTTTGGATTGAAATTTGGCGATGCTATTTTAAAAGAACATCTCCAGACAATATATTGTTGATAAAAAAAACAATCAAGCATAATAATTATAATTTTTTGAGAATACTTGGGCGATTTTCTATAAATATATTTTTCTTTATATTTATAGCTTATATTTTTTATGTACTAGGTTTGTTTATTATAAAAAACTATATTTTATATTGTGTGTTTTTGTTATCTATAGCTGTTTCTTTTTATATGTTTTTTTATATATGTCATGCAAATATTTTTTTAAAAAGAAAAAATAATTATTCGAAAATTTTTGTCTTTTCGCATTTTGTATGTGTTTTATTATTATCCTTGTTTAATACGATTATTTTAGTAATGTTCAGTTGTGTAGAAAATGGATTTATCTATTTAGATTTCTTTACAGGAACATATTGTTTAAAATATCTGGTTATATCTTTTGCTCTTTTGAATGGATTGATAATTCCTTTTGTGGCTCCATTACTCCGATATGTACTGTATAAGAAATATATTAAAGATAAAATATATGAGATAAAATATGATTCTATAAATTCATCTTATGAAGAAGTTATTGAATATAAAAAGAAAGTTGAAGCGTTTTTTAAATAAGAAGTAAATAATTATAGTTAAGGTTGGGCGCCCGGATAGTGATATTCGGACGCTCTTTTTTTTTATGATGCTTTGTCTAATATTGTCGGATCATTGGATGGTTTCTTTAGAAAATCATTATCAATGACATAGGTATCCATCTGATCGGCAGGGAAGGGGAGCAGTAATTGCTCTATGTCTGATTTTCCTAGTTTCGGATCAAGCCACTTCTCCTCGTCTTCCTGATTGAGTATTGCTGGCATCCGGTGTTTCGTATTGTGGATATAGCCAGTGAGTTCGTTAGCCTCGGTCGTTATGATCGAAAATGTACTAATCACTTCTCCAGTCGACTTGTCTAGCCATGAATCATAAATACCCGCCATCGAGAAAATAGGTTCATCTTTTACATATATGTAATAAGGTATCTTTCTGGTTCCTTCATGTCTCCACTCAAAATATCCTGTCGATGGGACAATACAGCGTTTTGATCGTATCGGTTCCCGGAACGAGGGTTTAGAGAAAATCGTATCAGCTCGGGCATTTAATGTCATCCGCTTTATCTCATCGGCTTGTTTTTCATCCTTTGTCCAAAAAGGGATTAGTCCCCACCTAAAGCTTTGAAGTTCCTGCTCAGTTGTGACGATGGGACATTCTGGAAAGCTGAAAGCATTAACCCTATACTGCTCCTGCTCTTTAAGAATCTTTTCCGCGATCTCAACCACACTAAGGTTGTGGCCATACCTGGCGGCTAATTTTGTAGCCTTTGCACTCATGCTATTATAGAAACACATACTACTTAATCTTTATGACATCCGACAATCTAGTTGTATAACAAGGTGAGAGTAATTCTTGTTTCAGCTTCCATTTACGACGGCCACCCTGGATCGCCAAAGATAGGTAATTTCTAGTAAACCCGCTGTTAAGTCGATCTACTACCTCCATCAACTTATTTTGCTTTTCCCGATCTACCGTGTCAAACATGTTTTGTTGTATTGCACGATCCGGAACAATATCCATAATAATGACACCGGCTTTCTTGAAGAAATAGCCTTTCCGGTAAATATTCCGGAGAGCGGCCAGGGCATAGTGAACGATTTCCGGTGTGCTATTCGTTGGTACCGGTAGCTTGATAACGCAGTTCTTGAAGTATTGTGGTAAGTCCTCCCGGAAGTTATTGGTATGAATAAACACCATGAGAGCTTGAGCACAAGACTTTTGTTTTCGAAGTTTTCCTGCGCAAATGCTAGCGAAGGAAGAGACAGCCTCTTCCAGTCCTTCTCTTTCAGTTATTGATTGGCCAAACGCTCGGCTGGTACAGATTTGTTTTTTAGCAGGTGCAACTAGCTCCAGATCGATGCATGGTTCCCCGTTTAATTCCTTCCAGGTACGTTCCCCGACAACGGTCATTTGTTGCCTGACCCATGCTTTTGGCATTTGAGCAAATTCGCAGGCGTTGTGTACACCGTATTTCTCTAATCGTTTTGCATGCCGGTGGCCGATTCCCCACACGTCGCCGATCTCAGTACGTTTTAGGGCTTCAATCCTTTTTTCTTCAGTATCGATGATACAAACTCCTTTATATCCTTTGTGTTTTTTGGCGAACTTGTTTGCGACCTTAGCCAGTGTCTTAGTCTTTGCAATCCCTATACTGATCGGTATTCCAGTTCCCTGCGTAACCGATCGGACAATACCTTCTCCATATTCTTTCAGATTATATAACTCGAACCCTGAGAGATCCAAGAATGCCTCGTCAATTGAATATATTTCGACAGAAGGAGAGTAGGAGGTAAGCATATTCATTACCCGGTTGGACATGTCGCCGTACAGCGTGTAATTAGAAGAGAAAACTCCGATGTTATACTGCTCAATCTCGGTTTTGATTTGATAAGCTGGTACGCCCATCTTTATACCTAATACTTTCGCTTCGTTTGATCGAGCAATGACACAACCGTCATTGTTGCTCAAAACGACCACCGGCCGGTTGTTCCAGTATGGATTGAACACCCGCTCACAGCTTGCGTAAAAATTGTTGCAGTCGACTAAAGCAAACATGCTACACCCTCCGATTATGGTTCTTGATAGAGTAGGTGACTATACCCCAGATTTGAAATTCATTTTCAGGAGTAACTTTGATAGGTTTGTAGGCCTCGTTTGCCGGGATCAACCAAATGACTTTAGCATCTATCTTAATATACTTGATCGTGAACTCTCCGTCGATGTAACAAACAGCCATATCTCCGGATCGTGGTTCCAGCGACTTATCAATAACAAGTATGTCCCCGTCGTCCAATCCTGCATCTTTCATGCTATCTCCAGATACCCGGCCGTAAAATGTTGTACTGGGATGGTGGATCAGTTCCTTATTTAAGTCTATCGCTTGGCTAATATAATCTTGTGCCGGACTCGGGAATCCAGCTTTAATACCTCCGTCTGCATAGGGCAGGGGCATAAAGGTTTCAGCATCTACCTTGTAGATGGTTAAATTCTTCTTGTTTTTACTCATAAATCTAAATCTCCTTGTGGCAAAGATAGAGAATGTATATGTTAAGCCAAAGTCAGAATACGTTAAATCGATAGTGATTTTTATTGATAAATAAATCTGCATTTGCTTGTGCAAATGTAACTAAATAGTTATATTTGTATTGTCAAATTAAAACATACAGTAATGGTTAAATCATCAGAGTTTCATCGGTCTATCCGGAAGAAAGGAAAGAAAAGAGGGTGGTACTGGACAAAGGAGTCAGAAGGTAGTCATCGAATATACAAGGACAAAAACGGAATCCGATACCCAGTTCCTTATCATGGAGCGAAGGAAATGGATGAAGGGTTAAGAAAGAAAATTATTAGAGATATGGAGCTTGAATAAAGCTCTGTATTTCTATCACAATAAAAAACAATGATATGGGAAAGCTTATCGTGAAAATAGAAAAAGGAACAGATCTGTTTGGAGCATGGGCCGAAAACGTTGCCGGGATTTATGGTCAAGGTGAAACTGTGCAGGAAACTAAAGATAGCATAATGGATGGTATAAAGGCTTATAAAAAGTATAATGAGGTTATACCTGAAGAATTAGAAGGAGATATTGAAATAGAATGGACTTACGATATACCATCCTTGTTACAATACTATTCAGGGATATTCTCAAAGCCGGCATTAGAAAAACTCACAGGTATTAACCAAAAGCAGTTCTTTCATTACGCTTCTGGCATGGTAAAGCCTCGTCCTGCTCAAAGAAAAAAGATATCTGAAGCACTTCATAAATTGGGTGCAGAACTAATGACTGTGAAACTGTAATGTTTTAATTTGACAGTTTAATATTGCTTATCACAGTTGACCCGGAGTAGGAAGTACTCCTCTCCGGGTTTTTCTTAATCGTACAAATGTTTTACAAACCATTATCTATACTTTCTGTAACAGCTTTATTTTCAAATCGTAATTGCTAAATTGTAGCATATGTTACGATTCTGTTACATCAGCCGTTTTTGTCTAGGGGGGAGAAAAGAACAACGTCCGTGCTATTGGTATAGTCCGGACGTTCATTTTACATATGGAGTGGTTTGGTTTTATTTGCTACCGTTCATAGCCTCCAGCAGGAATTTACCTGGTTTGAACTTTACTGTTGTTCTTGCCGGGATCTGTACCGGAGTACCTGTTTTGGGATTACGAGCCAAACGGCTGTTTTGCGGTCTGGGTAATAATGTACCAAAACCAACGATAGATATTTCTTCGTTCTGGGACATTTTTTCTGTTACGATCTCCATGTAAGCTTCCAAGACCTTTTTAGCCTTTTGTTTTTTTAAACCGGCTTTTTCAGCCAACTCTACAATAAGTTCTGCTTTGTTCATAGGTATTATTGTTTTAATGATTAATACTGTTGCAAAATTAGTGAAAAAAATTACTATAGAAAAGTTTTTTGCAAATTCTGCTTACTTTATGTTTCAAAGTGAGAGGTTGGTTAAGACAAGATGACGATAAGTTGTTGTAAATATAATAGTCATGTTTTATTTAATGAGTTTGTAATAAGACTTTTTAGAAGGATATAATAAACCTGTTTGTAATATACATCTATGAAAGAATGTGAAAAATAAAAAAGTCTACTTTCACAAGTAGACTTTTTTAATACTTATAATGACCAATACCTTTACCTAAAATGTGAGGCTTGAGCCTCTAAAATTACTTTTCACAAAGATATAAATAGTTTTTGAAGATTGCAAGTGAAAACATATATTTTTCAAGCTTTCTATGAAGTGTAAAATACCTGGTTTCTTGTGGAATGCTAAAAATGAAATCAAAATGTAGTAAAATAGCCACATAAATATCATTTTGCTTTAAATATTTCTCTTATTAGAATGTTTTAAAAGTGGATATTCATCGTTTTCCGATTAAAAATATTATATTTGTGGACAAGTGTAAGTGTATATCCCCGGATATAATCTCTCCCTATGTGAGTGGCATGATTGTAATATTACTCTAATCAATATAAAAAGCAGCGATGTTTATGATTAAAAGAAAAGAACTAACGTACGACAATTCTTATTTACTAAAAGTGTTTAACAGGGACTTTCCTCATTTGGTGACAATGGCGGAAGAGAGCCAGAACATAAAATTGTTCAGGGAGGCTCTGCGCTCATTCGTTTCTTCCCGGATTGAAATCAACGGAGGTGGCAGTAATATGGGAAATGCCGTGGCGAAGCGTATTTTACTTTTAATCGAATATGACGGGTCTCCTATTGATGAACTTTCAACAGGTGAGGAGTTGTCTGTGCAAACAATCACTTATTTCTGGCAATTACTGACGGGAAAGCTGGCAGACGAAGTTTCTCCCGACCTGTTTATTGACCTTTATCATCAGTTCAAGTTACTGGAGCATCCCGAGAGCATCGAACCGGACCGTTCCCTGGTTAAGCGTCAGATGCATCGTTGGCCGACCGGTTTGGATGAAGAAGTGGTGGCAATCCGTGAAGCAAATAAAGACCGTATTATAAAACGGCTTATACGGAAGATAGAGCGCAGGAGTGCACCGTCGTCCCGTTATCAGTTTTTACCGGAGATGACTTACGAAGAAAAATATAATCAGGTACAGGAATGGTGGAACACTGCCCGTTTCCATCTGGCATTGGCTATCAAGAGTCCGACGGAACTGAATTATTTTCTGGGTGAATCCCTCTCGGAAGAGATGATGCAGCTGTTGGCCCGTGCCAGAAAGAAAGGTATGCCGTTTTTTGTTACGCCTTATTATTTATCCTTGCTGAATCCGGGAACGGAAGGCTATGATGACAACACGATTCGTTCGTACGTCCTTTATTCAGATGAACTGGTTGATACATACGGTCATATAAAAGCCTGGGAAAAAGAGGATATCGTGGAAGCCGGTAAGCCGAATGCCGCCGGATGGCTTTTGCCTGAAGGTCATAATATCCACCGCCGTTATCCGGAAGTGGCCATTCTTATTCCTGATTCGATGGGAAGAGCCTGCGGAGGCTTATGTGCTTCTTGTCAGCGCATGTATGATTTCCAGAGCGAACGTCTTAATTTCGATTTTGAAGCATTGAAACCCAAAGAAACCTGGGATAAGAAACTCCGTCGTTTGATGCATTACTTTGAAGAAGATGCCCAGTTGCGGGATATTCTGATTACCGGAGGTGACGCCCTGATGAGCCAGAATGCTACTTTGCGTAAGATATTGGAAGCTGTCTATAAAATGGCTGTCCGTAAACGTAAAGCGAATGAAGAACGGCCCGAGGGTAAAAAATATGCCGAGTTGCAGCGGGTTCGCTTAGGTTCGCGTTTGCTGGCTTATCTGCCGTTGCGCATTACAGATGAACTTGTGGGAATTTTGAAAGAATTTAAAGAGAAGGCTTCTGCTATCGGAGTCTCCCAGTTTATTATTCAAACCCACTTCCAATCTCCTTTGGAAGTAACTCCCGAAGCCAAACGTGCTATAAAAGCGATATTGGATGCCGGATGGGTGATAACGAACCAATTGGTTTATACGGTTGCAGCTTCCCGGCGCGGACATACTGCCAAACTGCGGCAGACGCTTAATTCCGTCGGTGTGATTTGTTATTATACGTTCTCGGTAAAAGGGTTTAATGAAAACTATGCCGTGTTTACCCCGAACAGCCGTTCGCTTCAGGAACAATATGAAGAAAAGATTTTTGGCCTGGTTCCCGAAGATAAACTCGCCGAATTGGATGATATTGTCACCAATAAACGCCCGTTAGGAAGAAAATTGTATAATTTCTTGAGAGAGAATCATTTGTTGTTTGCAGCAACAGATCGTAGTGTATTGAATCTGCCGGCTATTGGTAAAAGTATGACCTTTAAAACAGTAGGCCTCACCGCTGAAGGAAAACGAATCCTGAAGTTTGACCATGATACCGGACGCCGGCATAGCCCTATCATCAATAAGATGGGGGAAGTATATATCGTAGAGAACAAGTCGGTAGCCGCTTATTTGCGTCAATTGGAAGAAATGGGAGAGGATGTAAAAGAATATCGTAGTATCTGGAATTATTGTGAAGGAGTGACCGAACCGCGTTTCAGTCTGTACGAATATCCGGATTATCCGTTCGCCATCACAGAAAAGATGACTAATCTTGAACTCGAAAACGAGTAAAAGTGTATCTTTGTTCCTGCTAAACCAATAAAGAAATGATACAAAACGAAAGAGAAATACGGCACGAACATGTGTTAGAGGCTGTCCGTCAGATGATGACGGCTGCTCGTACGGCTCCCAAAGGTAAGGGGATTGACATTATAGAGATTGCAATGGTTACCGGTGAAGATATACAACGTTTGTCTGACGAGATGCTGAAACTGGCAGCAGAAACCGGATTTAAGTTTATTTTGCGTGATGCGGATAATATTTTGAGTGCGGAGGCTATCGTGATATTGGGTACACGCCAGCAGGTGCAAGGACTGAACTGTGCTCATTGTGGTTTTGAAACGTGTGTGGAGAAGCCGGCAGAAGTACCTTGTGCAATCAACTCGGTCGATTTGGGAATCGCCATCGGTTCTGCCTGTGCGACGGCTTCCGATTTGCGCCTGGATACCCGTGTGATGTTTAGTGCCGGGATGGCTGCCCAACGTCTGGGATGGCTGGGCGAGAGCAAGAGCGTAATGGCTATCCCTGTCAGTGCCTCTTCGAAGAACCCGTTCTTTGACCGCAAACCCAAAGAACAACCTGTGAAATAATTAGCTGGAATTTGGACAAATAATTCGATGACTCTATGATAAAGTTTGACAACAAACTTGAGATACGTTATTCATTTAACGATAAATCCGCTTATATGGATGCCTGGATTAAGCACCGATGTGAAAAAGAGATACTTTCCATGCTGCGTGTCCTGGCCGATTTGCTGGATGTGAAGATGACTGCTCATTGCGAACCCTTTTCACAAGAAGGTGGATACCGCGTCGTATGGCCGATAGCAGGCGAAAGTTCGCGCTCTATCTCTGTTGTACTGAATATTCTGATGCAGGTACTGACCCGGCCTACTTTGTCTGTCGGAGGGCAGCCTTTGGTTGACCGGACCAATGCGGATGAAGAGAATATGCAAAAGGAAATCTCGCTTTTGAAGCGTTCGCTTAAACTGAAACAGGCCGGTGCTCTGATACCCCGTGAGTTGGTGGAACTGCTGGCTTCCTGGCCGAAGTTCTGTAAATATAAATCCAATTTCTACGAAGCGTTGCGCGGGTATCCGAAAGTGACAAAGATTAATGTACGCGAACTGAATGAAAATAACCGTAGCCGCTCTGGTTCTCTGGAGGTGAAACGTGAACAGTTCGATTATTTCATCCTTCGTTCGGACGACCTGCCGACTATCAAAGACAATAAAGCGACCATCGAAATTATCTCGCCGGTATTGAAAGACAGCCGTTACCGTTGGAAAGGTATTTATAATAAAGGCGGGGAGACAATCGACTTCTACATGTGCGACGAAGATTTCAAGAAACAGATGTTCGACGAGAAGATTTCTTTCACCAGCGGCATGTGTATCGACTGTGTATTGGAAATCGCTCGTAAGCTAAGTGAATTGGGCGAGACGATTAACATCAGCTATACCGTAACGACTGTAATCCGTACCCGCTTCGACAAACTGGAAATCGTTACTCCGCAAGGCAAGCGCCACCTGCGTAAGCTGGAGGCGGAGAAGAAACAACTTACACTCGACTTATTTGGCTAACTTTTCCTATCTTTACGCCAAATCTTAAAGATGTATGGCTAAGACAAAAACAGTATATGTCTGCTCCAATTGCGGAGCAGACTCTCCTAAGTGGGTCGGTAAATGTCCTAATTGTGGCGAATGGAACACCTATGTGGAAGAAATCGTTGCAACCAAAGAACCTTCTGCAAAACGTATTATTCCTGGTATAACAGAAATGGGTAAAGTACGTCCCGTCCTGTTACGTGATATTACCTCCGAAGAAGAATCCCGGATTGATTTGAAAGATGAAGAACTGAACCGTGTCTTGGGAGGCGGTTTGGTGAAAGGCTCGTTGGTGCTGATTGGCGGTGAGCCGGGAATCGGTAAGTCGACTTTAGTCCTGCAAACAGTTCTGGGATTGAACAACCTCAAGACATTATATGTATCGGGTGAGGAAAGCAGTCGCCAGCTGAAACTGCGTGCCGACCGTATCGCCCACGAAAATCCGGAATGTTTCATTCTGAGTGAAACGAATCTGGAACAGATATTTGTCCAGGCCCGTAACGTCCAGCCTGATTTACTGATTATAGACTCTATCCAGACAATCTATACGGAGATTGTAGAATCTTCTCCCGGCAGTGTGTCGCAGGTTCGTGAGTGTAGTGCTGCAATCCTTAAATATGCCAAAGAGAGCGGTGTCCCTGTTCTGCTGATAGGGCATATTAATAAGGAAGGAAGTATTGCCGGCCCGAAAGTACTGGAACATATTGTCGATACCGTTCTTCAGTTTGAAGGCGATCAACATTATATGTACCGTATTCTCCGGAGTATCAAAAACCGTTTCGGCAGCACGGCTGAATTGGGTATTTATGAGATGCGCCAGAACGGCTTGCGTGAAGTCAGCAACCCGTCCGAGTTGTTGCTGACGCAGAACCATGAAGGATTGAGCGGTGTGGCAATTGCTGCCGCCATCGAAGGCATACGTCCTTTCCTGATTGAAACACAGGCGCTGGTAAGTTCGGCTGTCTATGGAACTCCGCAACGCAGTGCGACGGGATTTGATTTGAGAAGAATGAATATGCTGCTGGCTGTGTTGGAGAAACGTGCCGGATTCAAGCTGATACAGAAAGACGTATTCCTGAACATTGCCGGAGGACTGAAGGTCAATGACCCGGCTATCGACCTGGCTGTTATCAGCGCTATCCTTTCGTCAAGCCTTGATATCAGTATCGAACAAGGCGTTTGTATGTGTGGCGAGGTCGGCTTGTCGGGTGAAATCCGTCCGGTCAACCGCATCGAACAACGGATTCTGGAAGCAGAGAAGCTGGGCTTTTCCCGCATCATCATCCCTCACAATAACCTGAAAGGGTTTGATACGAATAAATGTAAGATACAAATCGTACAGGTCAGAAAGGTGGAAGAAGCTTTCCGGCATTTGTTCGGTTAAATCCTTTTTATTATGGATAGTAAATTAATTTGTTATTTGTGTTGTATCTGTTTGCTTTGGAGTTGTGAATATAAGATACATGAAAATTTTGTTGATATCGAGAAACCTCAGGATTCGGCAAATGCCAGTATTGATTTGAATGCTGTTACCGACGGGCAGACAATTTTAATCAATAAAGAGACGGAATTAAATTATTCGTTGACAGCATTCGGTAAAGATATCAAAGGACTAAAGTTTAAAATGGGCGATATCGTTTGGAGTGATTCGGATTTGCAACCTAATGGTTCTCTGATGATTTCCTCATCGACTTTCCCTTCCGGGAATTATACGTTAACCTGTGAGTGTTATTCTCCGACAGGTAGCGGTAGTATTGCCGACCAAATGGAAATAGAAGGATATTCTTTCAAGATGAGTTGGCCGGTAATTATCGACTATAGTATGGAATTGCCCTCTATTATATCACAGGGAGTTAGTGTTGACGGGTATTTGACCTTGAACTGGGCGGAACCGGTTCTTTCCCATCTTGAGTTACAGTCGTACACCATTACCGGCGGTTCTGAAGGATACACGGTCGATGTGACTGTTCCTGCCGGAAATACTTCGTGGACGGATAAGAATAATCTGGGGGCGGAATCGGTTTATAATATCCGGATGAACCTGCGTGACGGAAATACGACATTGGTCTGGCCAATGGGGGAGGTTAAAATGCCGGATGCCATTCGGTATTATATTGTTAAAGCTGATATAGAAGAGACAGTGGTGGCTTGGGAAACCCCTTATCCGGCCGATATTTCTGTTCGGTTGGATGACGGAACTGTTTTCAGGCCGGATGACGGGAAGGCGACAGTGTCATTGCCGCCCGGCGAGTTCGGTTCGATGACAACGACTTATAACGCCCGCTTGGTTCTTGTTTCTACAGAAGATCCGGGTAAGACTACATTCAGGGAATTGCAGGTCGGATCGCCCGGAATTTTTCAGTATGAATCACGGGGTGCGAGATGGGTATATAACCGGATGACGGGTTGTCTGTATGCCCAAGAGCCGGGTTCTTTGCGATGTTATTCTACCGATGGCGAACTGTTATCGTCCGATAACCGAAGTTCCGGGTGGGGAGTGTTCAGCTCTTCGGTATCCGGCAGGGTTGTTACCGATGGTAATCCGGCGAATGTTTTTGATGGTCGGACATTGGCATTGTTGAATAGTGTAGATTGTGAAGGCTATTCTTCTCTTTTAGGTATAAATGCAGCAGATGAATTGATTTATTGTGCCTACAAGGGTGATGGAAGCGGGGCTATTCTGCATTTCTCAACATTGGAGGGCGAACATTTGGCTGCTATACCTTCGAATGCTTTGACTCCTCAAATGTCGGTCGACGGTAAATATCTGATGTATGAGGATGGGTTCGATCAGAAACTGATCATATTGAATAATCATCAGATTGTTGCAGACACCAAAATGCCGTATTCTTATGGAACTTATTGGAAAAGCATGCTTCATCCGGTACATCCCGATCAATTGCTGATCGCCTACGACGATTATGTGGAGGTGATTCATTTGCCGGATTTCAAGAGAATCAAGATTATACGGAAAGACATGTACGCGCAACTGGTTAATGTCGATCCGTTAACCGGCAATTTGTTGATTTACAATAGTAATAATCTCAAAGTCCTTTCTCCCGAAGGAGAAGTGTTGTTCACATTAAAAACAGCGTCGTGGATTTATCCCCTTTTGTTAGGTAATACTTTATTGTCGTTCGACGGATATATATTGAACATTGAAAAATACTTGCAGAAATGATACGGATTTATATAATAACTATAATATGTCTGTTGGCAACATTGTCATTGCAGGCTCAGGAGTTGACCCTGGAATATAATGTCGGTTTTGCAACTTATAAAATGGGAGATATGAAGTCGTTGCTCGACGAAGCAAAACCTTCTTTGAACCATGTTAAAACAACCGATAACTTTCCTGGTTATATAACTCATCAGGCTAAATTGGGGCTTGAATGGAGGAAATTGCATCAGGCCGGATTATTACTTGATTTTATGAATACTGTAGGCAATAAAGGAGTCTCTGACTATTCAGCGTCTTACAACTTTACTATTCGTACGAAAGGAGTTCGTTTAGGAGGATTTTATCGTTTTGCTTTACCGGATTTTTCGGAATGTATCGTGAGGCCTTATTTGCAGTTTTCAACCGGCGTTGTTTTTAATAACGGTACTGTCGAGGAGGAAGTTACTTTAGCGGAAAGACCAAAAGAAATAATAGACTCCGAATCTCTTGACGGAACAAACTTTTTTATTGAACCTGCTGTTGGTGCAAAGATACGGATACATAAGAAACTCGCATTGAATATAAATGTCGGTTATGAATTTGATCTGACAAAACGATTCAGGAACAAAGGCCAGTCGCTTACGATAGCTCCCGATTGGAGTGGTTTGCGCCTTCAGGGAGGTATTATCTATTATATCCCATTAACAAGCAAATAAACAGATATGATACAAGAATTACAACTCCGCATCCTGCCGGAGGAGGCTGTGAATGAGCAATCATTGAAACAGGTGGTGGCGCATGAAACCGGTGCTCAGCCAAAAGATATTCAGGCCGTGCGTGTATTGAAACGTTCTATCGATGCCCGTCAGCGTACGATTTATGTGAATGTCAAGCTACGTGTATTTATTAATGAACAACCGGAAGAGCCGGAATATCAGTCGGTAGAATATAAAGATGTATCCGGAGGGAAACAGGTCGTTGTTGTCGGTGCCGGGCCGGGTGGTTTGTTTGCTGCCCTTCGCCTGATTGAATTGGGACTGCGTCCGGTGATTATCGAGCGGGGGAAAAACGTTCGTGAACGGAAGAAAGATATTGCCCTGATCAGTCGCGAACATACGGTTAACAGTGAATCGAATTACAGTTTCGGTGAAGGTGGTGCCGGAGCCTATTCCGATGGTAAATTATATACCCGCAGCAAGAAACGCGGTTCGGTAGACAAGATATTAAATGTTTTTTGCCAGCACGGAGCGAGTACCTCTATTCTGGCCGATGCCCATCCGCATATCGGTACGGACAAGCTCCCCCGGGTGATAGAAAATATCCGTGAGCAGATTATCCGTTGTGGCGGTGAAGTGCATTTTGAAACCCGTATGGATGCCTTGATCCTGAAAGAGGACGAAGTGATCGGTGTGGAGACGAATACCGGAAAGACTTTTTACGGTCCGGTAATCCTGGCAACCGGACATTCGGCACGTGACGTTTACAGATACCTTTATCAGCAGCAGATTCCGATAGAGGCGAAAGGTATTGCGGTAGGCGTCCGCCTGGAGCATCCGCAGGAACTGATCGACCAGATACAATATCATCGCAGGGAGGGAAGGGGCAAGTATCTTCCGGCTGCCGAGTACAGTTTCGTTACCCAGTCGAACGGGAGGGGAGTTTATTCATTCTGTATGTGTCCCGGCGGGTTTGTCGTTCCGGCGGCGAGCGGTCCGAAGCAGGTCGTCGTGAATGGGATGTCTCCCTCTAATCGTGGTTCCCGTTGGTCTAACTCCGGAATGGTGGTCGAAATTCGTCCGGAAGATTATACCGAACTGATGAAACATGAAGAAGTGACGGTCCCGGCTGATTCGCCACTGGCTTTGATGGCCTTTCAGGAACGGCTGGAAGAAGTCTGCTGGTTGAACGGAGGCATGAAACAGACGGCACCGGCACAGCGTATGAACGATTTTGTAAACAAGAAAAACTCCTTCGATCTGCCTGTTTCCTCTTATACTCCCGGTTTGCTGGCTTCTCCGCTTCATTTCTGGATGCCGGAATTTGTAACCCGCCGTTTGCGTGAAGGTTTTCGTTATTTCGGAAAGGTATCGAAAGGCTTTCTTACCAATGAAGCACTGATGATCGGTGTCGAAACACGAACTTCTTCTCCCGTCCGTATTCTTCGGGACCGTGACACCTATCAGCATGTTACGATAAAAGGACTTTTCCCTTGCGGGGAAGGAGCCGGTTATGCAGGTGGTATTGTGTCGGCTGCGATCGATGGGGAACGTTGCGCGGAAGGAGTGGCGGCATTGGAAAAGTAACAGTTGCCAACTGAATAAAGAAATACTATTTGATAAATTTTAGAAAGAACAATTATGAGGTTTAGTAATGTAAGATTATTAGTCAAAGACTACAAAAAATGTTTTAATTTTTATGCCGGGCAGCCTGGTTTAGAGCCTGCTTGGGGAGATGAAAACAGTGGTTATGCAAGTTTTAAAGTAGCAGATGGAATAGAAGGATTTGCTCTTTTTGTATCCGACTGGATGGCTCCGTCAGTGGGCAATGCAGATAAAGAATTACCTGTGGGATTTCGAGAGAAATCACTTGTATCATTCAGTGTGGATAATGTCGATAACACTTATATGACTCTGAAAGATAAGGGTGTGATATTCGTTAATGAACCAACCGATATGGCTGATTGGGGAGCGCGCACAGTACATCTGCGTGATCCCGAAGATAATTTAATAGAACTTTTTTCACCCTTAGCTCCAGAACAATATAGCGAAGAATTAATAGAAGAAAATAAGAAATTCCAGTAAATAGAATTATTCTTTCAGCCGTTCCTCGATCTCGTTCAGCAAATTGACCCTTTCCAGCGAGAACGTACTGTCATGTGCTTGCAGGTATTCCAGCAATTCTTTAGCCCGCAGGAGTATTTGCGGTTGGTTTTCCGGTTGGAGGTAACTGTCCTCGATCAGGGTCTTGATTGCTATTTCAAGGCGTAACACACCGCCGTTATCTTCATTGTCCAGAGAACGGAGAATCTCTTCGGGAGATGTGGTCATCAGGAAATCCTGATCCAGTTTGAGTGAACTGTAGACCGTTTGTATTAACTCCGGATTTTTACGGGCAGCGTTAGCATTCCGGTTGAAGATGATCTGGGCGATCACTTTGCCCAGTTCTTCTATCTGGACCATGATAAAGTCTCTTTTTAACATATAAATGATGTTTTATTCAATAATAACACTAATGATTCTGATATCTTTTTTAGGACGGTCATATTGATCTTTCGGCTGATTGGCAATGATATCCAGCACATCGAAACCTTCGGTCAGTTCGCCGAAGATGGTATAAATACCATCCAGGTGGTGGCATCCGCCGTCTGTGGTGTATGCCTTCCGTTGCTCGTCTGTAAAGATCAGGTGTCCCGGCGTTGCCAGGATCATGGAATCTATCCGGGCATTGACGGCTGTTACCCGTTTGTTGTATTCCCGCTTGTTGCTTTGTTTCAGCATTTTTAAGTCGACGGCAATAGGACGGTAGAACTTATCCAGCGCTTTTTTTCGTATGTCCTGGTTGGCAATCAATTCCAACGTATCCAGTTCCCCGTTGCGATAGACTTTCCCCTGTACGATAAAGAACTGCGACATATCCGATTTCTTTTCCGGATTGACATCATCGTTTTGACGCGGGGCGGCCAGCGCACCTCTCTTGTGGAAATATTTATCGTTCAACTCCGGCATGATCTCCGCCGACGAATCACCAAAACCGCAACGGGCTCCGGCCGGTGCATTCTTTGAGTCGGGCGCTCCTCCCTGGATCATAAACTCTTTGATCACACGGGTAAAAAGTGTCCCGTTGAACTCGCCTTGTCTGGCCCGGGCGATAAATGTACGGACATGATTCGGGACATCGTCATACAGCCGGGCTTTCATGGTCCCTACGTTCGTGTTGATAATTACTGTCTTTTCAGAGCTTTGAGCATTAAGCCCTGTCGCGGCAAATAACAAAGCAAGTGCTATACGATATATTTTCTTCATGATCTTTTTATTTTTCCCGGGTAAAGATACTGTTTATGTTGTTAAACACAAACTAAATGTATACCTTTGCGAACTTTATTTAATGGCAAAAAGATTTTTTAATATAATAGTATGAATTGGATCAATGATTTATTATGGGGCGAAGGCATTGGCCACTCCATCCTGTTGCTCTCTTTCGTTATTGCGGCAGGTATTCAATTGGGAAAAATTAAAGTATTTGGTGTATCGTTAGGGATCACACTGGTACTGTTTGTGGGGATCATTTTAGGGCATTTCGGCTTTACGATCAATCACAATGTTATCCACTTTTTTAAAGAATTTGGTCTTATATTGTTCGTCTACTCGGTAGGTATGCAGGTGGGACCTGGATTTTTCTCCTCTTTTAAGAAAGGTGGTATTACGTTGAATATGCTGGCTTGCGGGATTGTATTCCTGGGGGTGGTAACAGCTATTATCTTGCATTATGCAACCGGCATTCCGATGCCGACGATGGTCGGTATCCTGTCAGGAGCTGTAACGAATACCCCGGGTCTGGGTGCAGCACAACAGGCATTCTCCGATATGTACGGATCAACGGACAATACGATAGCGTTAGGATATGCAGTTGCTTATCCGTTGGGTGTTATCGGTATTATCCTGTCGATTATATTTATCCGTTACGTGTTCCGGGTTAACTTTGACAAGGAAAACGAACAGTTGAACAATGAAGATGCTTCCCATACGAATGAGGCAAAACCTGTTTCATTAATCGTGAAGAACCCGGCTGTTTTCGGTAAGAGTGTCGGTGAGTTATCAAACCTTCTGGAACATCGTGATTTCGTTATTTCACGTATCTGGCACGATAGCGACAAGCAGATTGAAATCGTATCTGCCAATACCGTATTGATGGAGAATGACAAGGTTTTTGTCATTACTACGGAGCAGGATGCCCAAACGATTAAAACTTTCATTGGTGAAGAGATCGATATGGAGCGTAAACAATGGATTCGTATGGAAAGCCAGTTTATCAACCGCCGTATCCTGATTACAAAACCGGAACTGAACGGTAAGCGTCTGGGTCAGTTGAAACTGCGTAAACTGTATGGTATCAATATAACCCGTATCAACCGTGCCGGTGTCGACCTGGTTGCAACGCCGCATCTGACCCTTCAGGTGGGTGACCGTGTAAATGTAGTAGGTACTGAAACTGCCGTAACGAACGTAGAGAAGGTATTGGGTAACTCGATGAAACGTTTGAACGAGCCGAACCTTATCACTATTTTTATCGGTATTGCTTTAGGTATTGTATTGGGAAGTATTCCTATTACTTTCCCGGGTATTCCCCAGCCGGTAAAATTGGGATTGGCTGGTGGTCCGCTTATCGTGGCTATCCTGATCAGCCGTTTCGGTTATAAATATAAGTTGGTGACTTATACGACTCAGAGTGCCAACCTGATGTTGCGTGAGATCGGTATAACGTTGTTTCTGGCCTGTGTCGGTATCAGTGCGGGTGACGGTTTTGTCGACACGATCGTGAACAATGGAGGTTTTGCCTGGATCGGTTACGGCTTTATCATCACTACCGTACCTTTGCTGATTATCGGTTGTATCGGTCGCTATTTCTGCAAAGTGAATTATTTCACGCTGATGGGTCTGATTGCCGGTAGTACGACCGACCCGCCTGCACTGGCCTATTCAAACGCAACGGCAGGTAACGATGCACCGTCTGTGGGATACGCAACAGTTTATCCGTTGACGATGTTCCTGCGAGTGTTGACAGCACAATTGTTGATATTGTTCTTTGCGTAAACAAACAATTCATAGATAGGAAAGGTGTTTGAGTTTTTATCAGACACCTTTTTTATTGGGGCTAATAGATATTTGCCATACTAACCAGCGGCTCGTACAGCTTCTCGATGTCCTGGGCATCGATTTCAAGAGTCAGCTGGTCGCCGGGCAGGATCGTTTGTCCGGCAGGAGGGAAGTCTTTGCGGTCGCGGTGGATATTGATGATGATGCAGTTATTGGGCAGGTGAAGCGTATCGACCAGCTTCCCGTCGAAATAAGAACCTGCCATGACTTCGACATCGAGTATCAGCCGTTTTTCTTCCTGAAAGATCGGTTTCTTGATCATCTCTTCATAAAACATGACGTTGAAAGGCTTTATTTCCAGTAACTCGGTAAAATAATACGTCAGTCCTCCGACAACGATCGAAGGATAGAACACTTCGAAATGGCCGGTGATCTCTGTTATCAGGAGAATGGCGGTGATGGGAGTACGTACCACGGCAACCAGGAATGCAGCCATCCCGATCAACATGACGTAACTTATATTTTCCGGTGCGATGATGCCCTGCTGCACCAGCAATAAGGCACAGATCTTTCCTAATAATCCCCCTGTTACCAGTGTCGGAATAAAACTGCCACCCGGCAGTCCGGATGAAAAGGAATAGACGGTGAACACCATATGCAGCAACATCATCCCGGTTATCCACAGGATGCTCTCTTTTCCGCCTAAAGCCTGTTCCATCAGGTACTGTTCGCCGCCTCCGGTCAGGTCCGTTAACGTCAGTGAAATGGTATAGGCCATGATCAGTAATCCCAGCAACTTGATGTATTCCGGTTGTTTTATGGCCGGATATAACCTTTTCACGTAAAGCATCAACAGCGAATAGAACTTTCCGAAAACGGAGACGATGACGGCGAACAAGAGGAATAGTTTGATCTGTAACGAGAATGACAAATCCGGTGCCACGGCATTTATCTCATGATAGGGATTTATGGGAAAGATCATATTGGCAATGGTTCCGGCAACCACTCCGGCCAGTATGGTTGTGATAGCCGTTTTGGGCGCATCAAACCGTTCGATCGATTCGATAACCAGCGTAGCAGCTGCCAAAGGAGCGGCAAAGGCAGCCGCCAGTCCGGCTCCGGCACCGGCTGCCAGCAATTGTTTCCGTTCACCGCTCAGGATATGTCCCCATTTACCGACCAGGTCACCGATATACGATCCCATCTGGACGGACGGCCCTTCGCGCCCCATGGAAAGGCCGCTGCTTAATGTCAGTACTCCGCCGGCAAATTTAGCCAGCAGTTGCCGGAAGGAATGCTTATAGACAATCCTTCCGTTGATCGCCCCGCGTGTTTGCGAAATACCACCGCCCGATATATAAGGCCAGCGTTTCACCATCCAGGATACAAACAGGAGGATTCCCCAGAAGGCCAGAAAAGCAATGATATGCAGGTACCAGGGTGGCGACGATTCAAAGAAATCCTTCCGGTAATTGTAGAATAACTGTAATAAATAGTGATAGGGAACTGCCACCAACCCGGTCAGCAACCCTACAATGAGGCTCACGAAATAGAGCCTGGCATCCACTAGTTTCAGTTTTAATATCCTCCAGTTTACCTTCATAAGCTCGATAAAAACAAGACTGAATCAGGTTTGGTTTTAGCAGAAGTTCATTATCAAATTATCTTTTACATTTGTTCTATATAATCTAATTAAAAAAACAACTTTATGGAAACATCGTATGTAAAAGAAGTAAAAAGAAATTTTCGGGGAAATTTATTGAATTATATCAGTTTTCTTGAAAAAGAGAAAAGTGGATCAGCCCAAAGTACAGCTTCCCTCTATAAGGTAACCCTGGGACATTTGGAGCGGTTCGTAGGTACGGATATTTTAAAAATGAAGCAAGTGACCCCCCTGTTGGTGAAAGATTTTGTATCTTATCTGCAATCCCTCAATTTGAGTCCTAATTCGGTAACCAACTACACCAGTATATTCCGTACCGTATTCAACAGTGCTGTATCTGAAAATCTGGTTACACCTGAAACAAATCCTTTTCAAAAAATACATCTTCGCCCCGTATCCACTTATAAACGTTCAGTGGGGATACAGGTCATTAAAGATATGACGGAATTGGATTTAAAAGGGAAGAAGCGTCTTGATTTTGCCCGCGATCTGTTCTTGTTCAGTTTTATGGCATGCGGAATGGCGTTTGTTGACTTGGCGCATCTGACACAAAATAATGTACGTGGCAATGTACTTGTCTATTACCGTGTGAAGACAAAAACAGAAATTCGCGTGACGATTACTTCGGGTATGCGTCGTTTATTGGAAAAATATGCCAGGGAGAATTCCAATCTGCTATTTCCTGTATTACAATCGGAAGAGGTTTCTTATGAGAGATATAAAGTCGCTTTAAGAACATACAACCGACGGTTGGCTACGATAGGGGATATGATAGATTGTCCGGTAAAACTGACCTCCTATGTGGCCCGTCATTCCTGGGCTATGCAGGCAAAAGAAAATTCTGTTTCGGTTGCAGTCATCAGTCAGGCCTTGGGGCATACTTCCGAAAAAACAACACTCTTTTATTTAAAAGAATTGGATCAAAATATCATTGACAGGGTTAATTTGAAAATCATTGACTTTGTGGAAAAATGGGTAAGCAAGAGTAATTGCAAGAATTGACGCTTATTTACGGAATAAGGGTCATTGTTTATAAACTGGTAGAATTATAATTACGAAATCTATACCCCATACTACCAGATTGCTTGAAAATCTTTGACAGTGCAAAAGTAAAAAATTACTATTGATAAAATTGTAGTAAGAAGAAAATTTGTGTCTTAAAAAAGATTAATATTAAGATAATCTCATTGAAATTCGTGAAAAAACGATGCGGAAAGACCTAAAAATGAAACCATTATGAAATTCAAGATTAACTGCGATAAAATCATTAACTGATCTTAGCAGGACACTCCAACTATCAGAAATAAATAGATTGACATTTATTTAAGGAATCCTGAGTTTAGTAATATTATTTTACTAAATAAACACTATCATTTTCCATTTCCAGTTTCTTGTCCTTTCCTTTTTCAGACAACTGATTATTTCCAGGTTATATATAGATTGTAAATAGACATCGTTATTGATTTTTTACTTACTCTATATATAAAACATGCTAGTATATAGTTGATATATAGTGGTTTAAACTCAATGACCCTTATTCCGTAAATAAGGGTCAAAATAAAAAGCACTAGTATGTCACCCTCAGAAATGGGACTGACGACCTTTGTTATATCAACCCTCAAATAATAAATGCATGTTAACTAATTCATTTTTAGTTGTTTTGGATGTTGTTGCCGGAGAGCCATTGAAAAGTAAGATATCTTTATTTCTTTGTTTGATTTTGTCATTTTTCTTTTCTCTGATGTTTCTTCCTCAAATTTTGAATATATCGCGACGTAAACAATTATATGATACGCCGAATAGGCGGAAGTGTCATCATGAAAGAATTCCCCGTTTAGGTGGCTTGGCATTTTTTCCTTCCATTGTTTTGTCTATGTCATTAGTAGTCGGTTATCGTTATTTGATTGGTTTCCCGATGAATCACCAATTAAATGGCAATATATTGTTGGAGTTTTTGTTTTTGTCGGCAGGATGTTTGTTCCTGTATATGACTGGAGTAGAGGATGATTTAATAGGGGTTCGTTATCGTAAGAAATTTTTTATACAATTTGCCGTGGCTTCTTTACTTCCGGTATCCGGTTTCTATCTGGATAATTTATACGGATTGTTTGGGGTGTACATATTGCCGGAATATATCGCGATTCCGTTTACAGTCTTGTTGATTGTTTTCATAACAAATGCTGTCAATCTGATCGATGGCATCGACGGATTGGCAGCGGGAGGGAGTGCTTTCTCTTTCCTGGTGATTGGGCTGATGTTTTCTCTCAAAGGGTTATGGCTATATTCGATGTTGGCTTTTTCGGCGTTGGGTTGCCTGATTCCCTTTCTATATTTTAATGTATGGGGCCGTACTGCCAAAGGAACCAAGATGTTTATGGGAGATGCCGGAGCGTTGTCGTTGGGATATCTGTTGTCTTTTCTGGTCATTAAATATGCTGTGTATGTATCGGAAACGGAACCGGATGTAAAGAATCTGGTAATTCCGTTTACCTTATTATTCATTCCGATGTTCGACGTCCTTCGTGTCATGTTGGTACGTGCTATGCACCACCGTCCCTTATTTATTGCCGATAAGAATCATTTGCATCATAAATGTTTGGCTGCGGGCATGACTCATTTACAGGCAACGGAACTTATTCTGGTATTTACAATCGTATTATTGGTCCTGAATAATTGGTTGACAGGCTTCTGTAATATAACTATTATATTGATAGTCGATTTGCTGCTCGGTATCTTGTTGAGTAAATCATTGAAAATATGGAAAAGAAAATGATTTCGGTCATTGTACCGGTTTATAATGTGGAGAAATATCTGCCGGCTTGCCTGGACAGTATTTGCCATCAAACATTGAAAGAACTGGAAATTATACTGGTAGATGACGGCTCGACCGATAACAGCGGGCGTATTGCAGAACAGTATGCCTTGCAGGACAAACGTATCAGGGTGGTACATCAAAGAAACGGAAATCCGGGAGCGACACGTAATGTCGGGTTAGAATTGGCGACAGGAGAATATATCGGATTTGTCGATTCGGATGATTGGATCGAACCGGAGATGTTTGCTTCTCTTTATGCGAAAGCGGAAACGGATAACCTGGATATTGTCGTTACAGGGGTAACAACAGAATGGCTGCGTGATAACCGGAAAAAGGAAAACCGATTTGTAGAATCGATTACAGAATGGCCGGCAGTAACATCACTAGATGCTTTTCTATTGTTGAAAGAGAAAAAAATGTTTGCGGTAGCCTATAATAAATTATACCGCTCCGAGTTACTGAAAAAACAAAAAGTCCGGTTTATGGAAATGTTACCCCATGAAGATTTGGTATTCAACCTGCGTGCATTTTCGTTTGCCGAAAGAATCGGTTTTATTCCGGATAGCAGTCCTTATCATTATTTATGCCGGGATGAGATGAGTGCTGCCGGTTCTTTTTCATCAGACCATTTGCAGGCCTGTCAACTGACGGAAGATGCGTTTCGTCACTTTTTCAGAATACATGACTGGAATAGCAATGATATGGAATCCTATCTGAGGTCTGGAAGAATTACCGATTATTCTGCGTATGCGGCAAGTTTTTATAAAAAGAATTGTCCTCTTACGCGCAGGGAACGTATCGAATGTCTGGAAAAGGAATTTAAGCAAAACGGCTTATTAAGACGGGATCTCATATTGTCACGTCCTGCCGGTTTCCAGCAAAGAATGTTTTATTTCTTTCTGTTTAAAACAACTTCCGGAATGACAGATAGTTATTATCGGATTTTATTCTATATGCGGTATCATTTTGATGGTGTTTACCGTATTTTCAGACGACTTATATCTAAATAACATATGATTACCATTGTAATTTTGTATACAGAGCTAATGCCTTATAATGTAATAGTTATAAAGGCGTTGGTCGATAGGGAATGCCATGTACATGTCGTATTGTCGGATTCAAACAAGAAGACACCTTATTTGCCTCCCCAGTTGGAAGGCGTCACGTATTACAACCGTTCTTCGTTTTGGGATCCCGACCATTTATTCCGCTTGGTAAAAAGGTTGGAACCTGATTTGATTTGGACTGCCGGTTGGATAGATCCCTTATATAACGAAGTGGCAGGCAAAGTTCGTAAGCAACTGCATATACCCGTAATAGCCAGTAGCGATACCCAATGGAGAGGGGGAATGCAATGGTTCAATGTCCTGGTATCCCGTTTTCGTCATCGCAGGTGGTTCAGCCATTTGTTTGTATCGGGCGAGCCGCAGGTTGCTTATGCACGTAAATTGGGATTTCGGCAGGAACAGATTCTGATGCATAATTTATCGGCCGATGTGGAGTTATTCCATAACGTCGATTTGAAAATGCGGGAAAAAGAATATCCGCGTCGTTTAGTATTTATAGGTAGATTTTCGAAAGAAAAAGGCTTGGCGTATCTTTTGGAGGCCTGGAATACGATACCGGATTGTAAAAACTGGAAATTGGTATTGATAGGGAACGGACCGGATTATCCTAAACTGAAAGGATATCCGGATGTCGAAATAAAAGATTTTATGCCGCAGGAAGAATTGGCGGAAGAGCTGGAAAAGGCGGGTGCATTTATTTTACCTTCTGTTACCGAACCCTGGGCACTGGTGATACATGAAGCCGCTTGTGCCGGTTTACCGATACTGGCATCCGCTTGTTGCGGTGCCGTGAGTTGTTTTGTGAAAGACGGGGAAAACGGATTTTTGTTTAAGCCGGCGAATAAACGTTCTATTCGTAAAACTATCGAACGTTTTATCCGTTTGCCGGAGTGGCAGTGGGTACAAATGGGGCGGAGAAGCAGGAAACTGTCAGAGAGGATTACACCGTCGAAAGTTGCCGATTGTATTTTAGCCGTATTGAAATGATGGTTGCCACGACGGATATTCTTTCCCGCATTGCATTGCCGGGTGTCCTTTTGTTGACACTGACAAAGGTCATACCTTATTTTTATCCTATTCCGGATAATGTATACTATGCTGTATTTTTAGTCCTTTTTATCTGGTTTGTTTTACGGGGAGGTTTGAAAATATCATACACTTACATACCTTTTCTGGTTGCCTTGTTTATCTCTATCTGGGTGAATGAGATTCCTGCTTATTTTAAAGTATGGTTTCGGGTTCTGGCTTTTTTATCTGTAGTCTTTGCTGTCGGCCCTTTCTTTATAAATCCGTATATGGTTACGTGGAGGCGTTTGCTTTTTGTATATGTGTTAGCGGTTATCCGGTGGATTGTGATAATCTCATTCTTTGCATGGGCATTCAGGTTACCTTTTGTACATGGGTACAGCGGTTTCCGTGGATTGACAAATCAATCCATGCTGCTCGGTCCGTTAGCAGGTATTTCAATGGTATATAGTTTGTACCGTTTTTATTTGTCTTCCGGAATTTGTGAACGATATAAACAAATTGGAATTACGGTTATTTCATTCGCCGTACTATTACTGGCCGGTTCCCGTGCCGCATTGGCAAGTTCTGTTATGGCTGTTGCTTTTTTTTATAGCCGGATTTATCGTCATCGTGTGGAACGGTTGGCACGGCTCGTATTTATGCTGGCTATATTAGCTGTATTGACAGCCGGTATTTGGTGGCCTTATACGGAAAGAATACGTTCTAAAATGGAAGGTGGTAAAATAGCAGGTAGTTTGACCCGTTCACGAGATGATTTATGGGATGCCCGTATGACCGAATTTAAGGGATTTCCCATCTTTGGAGTCGGATTTGCTACCGTAAAGCCTGACTACGCAAAGACAAACAAAGTAAATCTGGAGACCGGGACTATTGAACCGGGGAGCAGTTGGTTATTTCTGCTGTCTTCAATGGGGATAACGGGTTTCCTGGCTTTTTTTATTCCGTATCTGTCTTTTATGTACCGGATGTTCCAAAGGGAATCGGTCGGTATAAATGGCTATTTTTTGGGTTCTCTGTTGTTTTTGTTCTTTTTTCACCTGTTTTTTGAAGGGTATGTAGTGTCTTCGGGGGCCTACTTATGTTTTTTTCTGTGGCTGTTGTTGTCGGAGTGTAATAAAGTAATTAATGTAAAATAATTGTTCGATATGATACAAATCATACCTTCGGAGTTGAAACGTTTGTATAAAGTATTGCCTCGTTTATACAGGTTACGGTTGTTGAAGGTCGGTATTTCTGTTTTTATTATGGCGGTTTTGGATTTGGTGGGGACCGGCGTTTTATTACCTGTTTTATTGCTGGTACTTAATGAGAATATCATCCTGGAAAATCGCCATATGGCCTTATTTTACAGTTGGATGGGATTTGACAGTATCCGGTCGTTTGTATTTTTTATCTGTATAGTAGTATTGCTTTTTTCAATTATACGTGTTTGTCTGTCTGCCTGGTTGCAGTATAAACAGAACAAACGGTTATTTTATATATCCAGTTATTTGTCCCTTCAGCTTTATCAGAGTTATTATTCACGGGGGTATTTATTCATCAAGCAAAACAACAGCCATAAGTTGATTAATCAGGTCAACAGTGTAGCCGGTAATTTAATACAAGGTTATTTTGTACCTTATACCCAATTACTATGTGAGTTTTTTGTTACAACCTCTATTCTGGTCGGATTGATTACATTCAATATCTATGTATTTTTACTGGTCGTTTTCACATTTGTCCCTATTACATGGACCTATTATCGTTTTTCCCGTTCCCGGATAAAAGAATACGGGAAACAGTTGAATCTGTTGAATCCCCAGAGGGGCAAATTATTACAACAGACATTTATCGGGTTTACGGATATGGAAATGAATAATACTTTTTCCAACAGCTTTTCGCGATTCACGGCCCTGTTGAAAAAACAAAACAGTTTGACTGTCCGTAATTTTATTTTGACTAATTCTTTACAAAAAGTATTGGAGGTGGCTATTGTGTCTTCGGTGGTGGTGTTGATTATTGCAACACAGTTATTTAAACTTCCATCCATAGGGCTGATAGTCGGTATATTTGCCATCGCCGTTTACCGGGTGTTACCGGGTATTATAAAAGGGATAAACCGGATTTTATATATTATTGATGATGAAAATGCAATACACTTTAATCCCTTTTTCAAAGTATGTGTATGCTTTGGTGAGCAGGCAAAAAAACAAAAAAATAGATTTTTTTATTATCGGAGCACAGAAATGCGGAACGACTTCCCTGCATGATTATATGAATCAGCATCCTTTTTGTACGGGCGCTTTGAGAAAAGAAACATTGTTTTTTACGAAGAAATATCGGGGGACGGTGACTCTTGAAAGGTTAGTTGGCCATTTCTCTTTTAAGAAACTGATGAGGAACAGAGGTAAATGCCTGTTTTTCGAGTCTACTCCCGACAATGTTTATGAAGAGGCTGCTCCCGGTCGTATTTATAAATATAACCCGAAAGCAAAATTGATATTTCTGGTTCGCGAACCGGTGAGCCGCGCTATTTCCGAATATAATATGGCTTGTAAATACGCAATAGTTAAAAACTTGTGTGTCCGTGAAGACCCTGAACGCGAATATTTTGATTACCTGAGGCAACCGGATAAGTATCCTTTCGAATGGTTCGTCAAGGAAGAATTTCGAAGAATGGAAGAAACCGGTTCCCGCCTGCCTTCGGCATTCCATTATCCTGATTTTATTCGTCATGGCCTGTATAGCGAGCAGCTGGAAAGGTATCTTCAGTATTTCAGTCCGGAGCAAATATTGATTCTGGAAAGTAAAAGTTTGAAAACGGATAAGAGAAATACGTTGTCGGCTATAGAAGATTTTTTGGAACTACCCCATCATGAATGGTCTGAAAAAGACTTGGTAAACTCCAATATTGGAGTTTACACTCGTCAGGTACCTGACGAGTGTAAACTATTCCTAAAAAAATATTTTGAACCGTGGAATGAAAAGTTTTTTGAGTTGATCGGGCGAAGAATGGATTGGTAAAAAGTAGATATAAAATGGATATAAAAATTTCAGTAATAATTCCCATATACAACAGGACTTATTGTTTGGCCCGTTGCCTGGACTCTGTTTTGTTCCAGACATTTACAGATTGGGAATGTATTTTGATAGATGATGGTTCTACCGACGGGAGCTTATCGGTGTGCCGCCATTATGCAGAGACAGACTCCCGTTTCAGGGTATATAGTCAATCGAACAGTGGCGCTTCCGTTGCCCGCAACCGGGGGGTGGAATTGGCCCGGGGACAATACATTGCATTTATCGACAGCGATGATTGGGTGGAAAGGACTTATTTGCAACTATTATATGATGCAGTCGGCGAAGATACAATGTCGTTTTGCGGACAGGATGAATTTGACAGCCAGGGAGTACGAAGCAAGGAGATGCCGGTAAAAAGTGACGAATCGTTTTTGTTGGATAATAGTGGAGCGGACTTGATTGCTTATTATTTTTTTGATTCGAAGCTCTTGTTTGGACCTGTGAATAAATTGTATGCACGAAAGATCATCGAAGACTATCACATTCGTTTCCCTGTCGGTATCGATTGGGGAGAGGATACGATTTTTAATTATACGTATTATAGTCATGTCAGTAAGCTGAAAGGTGTGCCTTTTACTTTATATCATGTTATGAAACAAAAGGTTTCATTGACGACAGAGGCGAAATATGATTATTTCCTTTCTGATTCGAGACAAAAAAGATGGGATGGTTTCTCTGATTTTCTACAAAAGAAAGGTCTTAATCATCCCAGGCTGATGCTGGTTGCGGATAATTATTATATCTACCTCTTTTGTGAATCGACCGCCGGTTCGATTTTTGTACACGACCGATTGTCATGGATAGAACGTTATAAACGGATGAGAGGGTTAGTCATGAGTGCCGACCGGAGTAAATTCAAGAAGTATATCATTCGGCCGGGATCATTGGCCTATAAGTCTGTTGCTGTGTATTTCAGACTACCGGTTCTCCTCTTCTTGTTTTATGAAATCAAATATCTCTTTTTGAAAATCAAATAATCTATTAATAAATATTGAAGGATATGAATAAGAATGATTTGGCTAGAGAAATAGCGAGCCGCATGTCGGTAACGGTTACTATGGCTTCTCAATTAGTGGATACCCTGTGTGCCGTAGTTGGAGAATCGATCCGGAAGGATGAGTCTGTGTTGTTACAAAATTTCGGGCACTTTCAACCCTGGCAACAAAAAGAACGTTTCGGACGCAATCCGCGTACGGGGGTGGAATGTCCGATTCGTAAGCGAGTGAGCGTGAAATTTAAACCGGGAAAAGGGTTACTGGAACTATTGAATGAGAAACATGAAGATAAAGACATATGTGATTAATTTGAAGCGATCTGCAGATCGCCGGGAGTATATCTTGAAAGAGACCGCCCGGTATGCCTGTATGGATGTCGAGCTGGTGGAAGCGGTAGACGGATACCGGCTTTTACCGGAAGAAACGGAGCGACTGTTTGATGTCAAACGCTTTACTTATCGTTATAAGCGGCATCCGTATCCGGGAGAGGTCGGATGTACCCTGAGCCATCAGGAATGTTATCGCCGGTTATTAAATTCGGACGAAGAGGTCGCATTGATATTGGAAGATGATATTGTTTTTCTTAAACCCGAGCTTGTGGATGCTGTCATGACTGAATGTTGCGAGATGCTGAAAAAAGAGAAAGGCGGTGTATTTATCTATTCTCTTTTGTCGGTGAGTTCTACCAGAGGGAGGGATATGGGAAACGGATATAGTATGTACCGGGTATGGTTCGGACTGGGAACTTATGTCTATCTGATACACCGGAATGTGGCGAAAAAACTGCTGACGGATTTCCCGTCGGTATTGGCTGACGATTATCAGTATATGAATTTGAAAGGAATAAAGGTGTATGGATTATTCCCGCTTTTTTCTACAGGTGACAGTATGGGGACGAATATTCAACAGGGCAAGCAAGATATAGAATACGTGACGGATATCCCCGTGCGCTATAGATTGCAGAATTTCTTCAGAGGCGGTTGCCGGCGATTATTGCTCTTATTACATATACTGTCTGTGAGATAACCGATTAATAAAATTAGATATATGAAAATAATCAATTATTTATTTGCTGTATTGTTTTGTTCTCTTTTATTCTCTTCTTGCGGAAAAGTAAAAGATATCGCTTACTTGCAAGGAGATGACCTGTTTAAGCGGATGGATGTCTCCGATTCCGTTGAAATAAAAATCAGGAAAAATGATATTTTGGATATTTCCGTCAGTTGTGCCGAACCTGAGTTATTACAGCCGTTTAACAACCTGTCATGGGGAAATAATTATTCCGGAAATTACGGAGCAGGATATAATAACCGTGGTTATCTGGTAGAACAGGACGGGACCATTAATTTCCCTCTGTTGGGAAGGCTCAAAATACAGGGATTGACCCGGCGCCAACTGATAGAGTTGATTCAGGACAAGCTGAAGAAAGGGGATTATATAAAAGATCCGGTAGTAACAGTTCGTTTTCAGAATTTTAGGATACAAGTGTTGGGCGAAGTGAATCGTCCCGGTTCATATAACATCACTTCTGATCAGGTCACTCTGTTCGAGGCTTTGGCGCTTGCCGGTGATTTGACAATCCATGGACGTCGTAACCGGGTTGCCGTGGTCAGGGAAACGGATGGCGTACGGACGATTCTGTATCATGACCTGCGTTCGAGGGATGTTTTCAATTCTCCTGATTTTTATTTGCAGCAGAACGACCTGGTCTATGTGGAACCTAACCGGGTACGGGCGGAAGCAAGTACCCAGAATCAGTTCACCAACGTCGGCACCTGGTTGTCTTTGATTTCGTTCCTGATGTCAACCTGCGTACTTATCTTTAAATAAAATACTTATGAATGATGATAAGCCTTATATAGAAGAATGGCATTTGAAAAGCGAGTTGAATATTCGTAAAGTTTGGGATGTATTGTTGGCCAAATGGCATTGGTTTGCGTTGTCGGTGTTCATCTGTCTGATGCTGGCTTTTGTTTACATACGTACTGTCCCGGTTGTTTATAAGCGGGAAGCTGTCGTCCAGTTAAAAAACACAGCGAAATCGGAGGAAGCCTTCAATGAAAAACAGTTGTTCGAGGATGGCAATAATATCGACGGGGAGATTCTGATTTTTAAATCCCGTTTGTTGATGGGCGAAGTTATACGGCGGTTAGGATTGGATATCAACTATTCTGTGGATGACGGGTTGAAAAGCAGGGATTTATATACCGACTCTCCGGTGGAAATCAGTTTTCCGGATTCTTCTTTTTCCCAACCGGCTGTTTTCTCCGTTATCCCTTTGCCGGAAGGCGGCTTCCGGATAAAAGGACTGGAGGATGATCCGGATGGTGTGATGAAATATACTTTTGGCACGCCGCAGAATAGCCCGCTGGGCAGGATGATTGTCAGGCGTACTTCTTTTTTCAATGACGAATGGCTGGATGTTCCGATACAGGTAACATGTAGCGATCGTAAATCGCTTATCAGTTTATATCTGGACGGGCTCGAAGTCGAGCGGTCGGCTAAAGATGTCAATCTATTGACGCTCACTTACCAGGATACGGATGCAAAGCGGGGAGAGGATATCCTGAATACGTTGATACAAGCGTATGTGGATGAGTCGATGCAGGATAAAAACATGATTATTCGTAGTACGGCACTTTTTATTGACGAACGTTTGCAGTTGATCAATGAAGAATTGGGTGATGTGGAGAATAATATCGAAAACTACCGGAAACAGAATCAATCGGCGGATTTGGCTGAAGAAGCTAAAATCTATCTGGGAAACCGGAACAGGCATGATATGGAGGTCACCGAATTGACCAACCAGAGAGAATTGGTTGAATTGGTGCAGATGTATCTGCATGACCCGTTGAAAAACGAACATTTGCTTCCGGCTAATACCGGTATAACGAGTGTCGGTGTAGAGGGAATGATCGATAAATATAACGCGACATTACTGGAACGGAATAAGTTGACGGTAAATGCAGGTGACAATAGTCCTGCCGTGAAAGAACGAAGCAGCCAATTGGCCTCCTTACGGAATGCTATCGCCCAAAGCCTGAGAAATACGAAAGAGGCGATCGATATGAAGCTGGATTATACCCGTAGAATGCAGATGCTTGAAATCGGGAAGATCAGTAGTATTCCGACTCAGCAGAAATATGTTTTGTCGGTGGAGCGTCAACAGAAAATTAAAGAGGAACTGTTTCTCTATCTGTTGAATAAACGGGAAGAAAACGCCTTGTCGCTGGCTACGGCCGACAGTAATCTGCGTATTGTGGACGGGGCCTATGCGGCCGGAATGGCGGGAGCTAATGCCCTGATCGTTTTGTTGGCTGCCTTTCTGGTTGGTTTATTGGTTCCCGGTTTATGCTTCTATATCCGTCAGTTACTCGATGTAAAAGTACGTGGACGTAGAGATATTGAGGAGAATCTGACCATTCCTTTTCTGGGGGAAATACCTCGTAAATCGAAAAAATCAGGTTTGGTGGTGGTACACGAACAAGGGCGCGACGCTGTTTCAGAGGCGTTCCGTGTCATTCGTTCCAATCTGGACTTTATGCTGAGCAAGAAAGGAGAAGTACAGACGATCATGTTTACTTCATTTAATCCGGGTTCGGGGAAAACTTTTATTTCAGCCAATTTGTCTGTGGCATTAGCATTGGCCGGTAAGCGGGTTATTTTGTTGGAAATGGATATTCGTAAAGGTTCGGCAAAGAGTGGAGATGGAACTGTGCCGGCAGGGATAACTAATTATTTATCCGGCAAGGTGTCGGATGTGAGGGATATTATCCGAAAAAGTGAATGGCATGAAACATTGGATGTTATTACTTCCGGGCCTGTCCCCCCCAATCCGGCAGAATTATTGCTCGGCAATCGTCTGGATATGCTGATGGCGGAATTAAGAAGGGAATATGACTTTATTCTGATAGATACTGTCCCTTACGGAGTAGTGGCGGATGCACAGGTAATTAACCTGGTTGCCGATTTATGTATTTATGTGATTCGTGAAGGACGTTTCGACCGGCGGTTATTGCCGGATGTCGAGAAACTTTATACGGATGGTAGATTGTCACATATGGCTGTTGTTCTGAATGAAGTCAGTTATGAACAGGCTGGGTATTACGGTTATTATGGTTATTATGGCTATGGATACGGAAATAAAAAGGAATAGTGATGAAAATAAAGACTTATATAATAAATATGAAAGAATCTGTCGAACGAAGAGAACGGGTTCTGAAGGAGGTCTCCCGCTATTCTTTTCTGGATATCGAATGGGTGGAGGCTGTGAACGGGAAGCAACTCATGGAGGTACAGATAGGACAGTTATTTGACCGAAAAAGATTTTATTCAAGATATGACCGCGAACCGCTACCTGGAGAAATTGGCTGTACGCTAAGCCATAGGGAGTGCTATCGCAGATTACTTTGGTCGGATTGCAAATATGCGTTGATCTTGGAAGATGATGTTTTTTTTCAGCATCCCGATGATGTTAATTGGATATTTGGAAATATGGATAAAGTAATGATTTCTAATAAAAGTTGTATTATCACACTGGCTTCCCATCAGCTTTATTTCACGAAAGATATTTCTAAGTTAGGAAGTTATTCTTTTTACCGGTTCATAAAAGCCGTGGGAACTTGTGCCTATTTGGTGAACCGGCATGCTGCTGAAAAGTTATTAGCGGTCAACAAACCATTTATTGTTGCCGATGATTTTGAATATATGTTCAGGCATGGGATTTATCTGTTAGGGATATATCCGTATCTGGCATTTGGAGCTTCTTCCGAACAGCTGGTTGAGTCGGAAATAATCCAGGATCGCAAATCATCAGGAATACGAAAGACTTCCTTTAAGTATAGAATGACCAGATTTTTTGATTACAAATTATATGGTTTATTATGGCGGTTGAAAATCGTGAAATTCAGAGTGTAAATGGGCTATCACATTAATTGAAAATGATCGGATGATACGTTTGTTTGCATTATATCTACTTTATTTATTTCAGAAAATCAGATATCTGGGCCGGGTTAATCTGGTCGGGTTCAGCATAATCCTTGCATTTAGGAACTCGTCTATTTCGATCGGTAAAGGGTCCGGACTCTGTAGTACGCCGGTATATAATTTGTTAGGTATGTATCAAAGGACGATACTGGTGGCAAGGCACGGAGGAACTATACATATCGGGGAAAATGTCGGTATATCCGGCTCCACGATTTACGCTATGAAAGAGATACGGATAGGAAATAATACGTTCATAGGGGCCAACTGTAAGATCGTAGATAATGATTTCCATGCATTTGAGCCGGGATTGAATTTTACGACCGATCCTCTTCATCTGAAAATGAAACCGGTTTCGATCGGTGAGAACTGCTTTGTCGGGATGAATTCGATCATTCTGAAAGGAACCGTTATCGGAAAAAACTCGATTATAGGAGCCGGTAGTGTGGTGTGTGGCAAATTTCCGGAAAACGTTGTGATTGCCGGAAATCCAGCCAGGATAATAAAGTATAGGAGTATTGACAGTAAAGAATAATCAGATGAAAATTTCATTTATAGTGGTAGATATCACCGCCAAAGCCGGAACGGAAAGAACGACAACCTTATTAGCGAATACATTGCTGAAAAAGGGCCATGAGGTGCGGATCATTTCTCTATTCCGGCAGAATATATCACCGGCTTTCTTTCTTGAAAAAGAGGTGGATATCGTTTATGTAACTTGTGAATCGTATTCTATTCACAGTCCTTTAATTAAGCGTTTATTACGGATAATCCGGTCTTTCTTTTCTTTTCGCGAAATGATGCGTAAAAATGATTCCGGCCTGTTTATAGGGCAGAATTTCTTAGCCAATCTGTATTTGTATTTTTCAGGTTTTTCGAAAAAGTCGATTGCCTGCGAACATAACTTGTATGATATCTATCCTTCGCCCATTCTTTTTTTTCGGGAATATGTCTATCAGTCGTTTTATAAAATGGTGTCTCTCACCGAGAAGGATGCCGATAAATTCAGACGGAGGCTGAAAAATGTCGAAGTCATACCTAATATGTTGACTTTTACACCAAAAGGGAAAGCTGATCTGACATCAAAAAGAATCCTCTCGATAGGCCGTCTTTCTAACCAGAAAGGATATGACTTATTACTGGAAGCTGTCAAATATATCTGGAAAGATTATCCTGACTGGCATCTGGATATTTTCGGGGAAGGAGAGATGCATGCTTTTTTAGCGGAAAAGATAAAGATGTATAATATGGAACAATATGTATTCCTGAAAGGGTATACGCAAGATGTAATTTCTGAATATTTGTCTTCTTCCATTTATGTCATGTCTTCCCGTTTTGAAGGTTTTCCAATGAGTCTTTTAGAGGCGACTTCCTGCGGACTACCGGTTGTTTCCTTCGATTGTCCGGAAGGGCCTGCCGATATAATAGGAGAGGATAGAGGAATCCTGGTTCCACCGGAGGATATATCCGGATTAAAGACGGCTCTTATAAAGTTGATGGATAGTCTCGATAGGAGAAATGAGTATGGGGAGAATGGAAGATCGTTCGTACTTCAAAACTATAATTCTGAAGCAGTTTATAAGAAATGGGATATGCTGTTTCGGTCTTTTGTTAATTCAAGAAGTGACATGTGAAGATTGCGAAGCGGAATGCTTTCAAGGCGAACATATGATTAATCAATAAAGTAAGAAATAATGAATGGGCAAATTTCAATTATTATTCCGGTCTATAACCGGGGATATTGTTTGTCTCGTTGTCTGGATTCCGTATTGAATCAGAGGTATACGAATTGGGAGTGTATCCTGGTTGATGACGCTTCCACTGACGACAGTTTGCAGATATGTAATCTGTATCTTAAAAAGGATTCCCGTTTCCATCTTACCGCACAACCGGAAAATGCGGGTGTGTCGGTTGCCCGTAATCAGGGAATGGAGCTGGCGAAAGGAGAATATATAACGTTTATCGACAGTGACGATTGGGTTGAATCCGATTATCTGTTTTTTCTGTATCAGGCAGTCGGAAAGGACACGATCCCTCTTTGCGGAATGAGCGTTCATGATAGTAGCGGGGTTTTCAAGTATAGTCATGAGATAGAAGATAAAACATATAGGTTAGATGACGGCGCAACTGAATTTTTGTTGGAGCATCTTATCAGTGGGTTTATTGCCAGTCCGACGAGCCGTTTGTATAGTCGTGGTATTATCGAAGAATATCATTTGCGTTTTCAACCCGGTATCAATTGGGGGGAAGATTTGATATTCAATTGTACCTATTTTAAGTATATCGATAATATCCGTTGTATAGCCACTCCTTTATACCATGTTGTGAAACAGGATGATTCTTTGTCTCGACAAAGACAATCACAACAATACAGTTGTGATTTATCTCTTTTAGACGATGATATGAAAATTTGGCATGGCATTGATGGTTTTCTGAAAGAAAAAGGAATTTGCAATAAAAAGATGAATCGTTTTATGCAGTGGTATTATATTTTTTTATATGGGACACTTCTCTCTTTTTTATATACAAAACCTGTTGTCCCTGCAAAAACAAGGTTTCATTTTGTCAGGAACGTTATAAAAAATTTGGATCGGGATATATTAAATGTAACGGTTCTGTTCCGGCTTCGTTTGCCTGTCAGATACTATCTGATATATTACCGCATGCCGCTCTTGCTTTGGTCACTCTACGAGTTGAAACTGATGGTGAAAAAAGGAACTCATCGAAAAATGTTTCATTCCTGATAAATAGCGACTTAAACATCGTTCAAGACGTTCTCTTAGATATTTTATTAATTTAATTCACAATTAACATGAAAACAGCGTTAGTTTGTGGCGCCGGTGGTTTCATCGGTAGCCATATGGTTAAACGCCTCAAAAATGAGGGGTATTGGGTAAAAGGTGTCGATTTGAAGTATCCGGAATTTTCACCGACGGAAGCCGATGATTTTATGATCGGTGACTTACGCGACACGGATGTATGTAACCGTGCCGTCGACCGCAAGTTCGATGAAATCTATCAGTTTGCTGCCGATATGGGGGGCGCCGGTTTTGTTTTTACCGGTGAGAATGATGCCGATATTATGCATAATTCGGTGATGTGTAACATCCATATGATGGATGTGGCTTATAAACGGAATGCGGGAAGAATTTTCTATTCGTCTTCTGCCTGTATCTATCCGGAACGTAACCAGATGGATGCTTTGCATCCGACTACTTCAGAGGATTCGGCTTATCCGGCAGGACCGGACAGCGACTACGGTTGGGAGAAACTATTCAGTGAACGTATGTATATGGCTTACCATCGTAATAAGGGGTTGGATGTACGTATTGCCCGTTTCCATAATATTTTCGGTCCGGAAGGAACCTGGGAGGGCGGACGTGAGAAGTCGCCGGCCGCTTTTTGCCGTAAGGTGGCTGAAACGCCTGATGGCGGAACGATTGAGATGTGGGGGGACGGAAACCAGACCCGTTCGTTTCTTTATATCGATGAATGCCTGGAAGGTGTGCGCCGCCTGATGAGTCAGGATGCGTTTATGGGACCGGTAAATATCGGTTCGGACGAGATGATCAGCATCAACGGCCTGGCGGAAATGGTGATGGAGATTGCGGGGAAGAATTTGAATATAAAACATATTCCTGGTCCGCTGGGAGTTATGGGACGTAACTCGGATAACCGTCTGATTAAGGAGAAACTGGGCTGGGCACCTAACTGGCCGTTGTCTAAAGGGATGGCATTGACCTACCGATGGATAAATGAACAAGTACAGAAAAAGAATAAATGAAAATAGTCTGTATCTCACAGGTCTACTGGCCGGACACTGCTTCCGTGGCACAACATTTGGTTGATTTGCTGCAAGCTCTGTCCGACCACGGACATGATGTGACTGTCATCACCAGCCGTCATAATTATGAGCATCCGGAAATAATGTATCCGGCTATGGAACACCATAACGGAGTCCGCATTCACCGTCTGTCTAATACCGGGTTCGGTAAAAAGACGAAGCTGGGACGTTTGGCGGATTTCCTGAGTTTCAATGTTCTGATAAGTTGTAAATTATTATTATTAAAACGGTCTGAATGCGATGCGATGATAGGGTTAACGAGTCCGCCTTTGTTATCGTATCTTGGGATAAGAGCAGCGAAAATGAAAAATATACGTTTTGTATATTGGACAATGGATCTGCAGCCGGAGTTATCGTTGGTAGCCGGTTATATGAAAGCCGGTTCTATTCCTGCGAAAAGCATGCAGAAATGCGGGGATTATGTCTTTCATCAGTCTGATAAAATTATTGTATTGGATGATTATATGAAGCAGCATATCAACCGGCGTTTACACACAGAAAAGTCCGGAATAGATGTGATTCCCGTGTGGCCGGTTATGACGGCTGTTTTTGAAGGTGGACGAATGGAGAATCCGTTCCGGATAGAAAACGGTTTTGGGGACAGGATCGTGATTATGTATTCCGGTAATCATTCTGTCATGCATCCGTTGACTACGTTACTGGATGCTGCGGTCAGGCTGAAAGAGGATGGGCGTTTTTTGTTTGTTCATATTGGAGGCGGAGTCCGTCTGCAGGAAGTACGTGAATACAAAGAAAAATACCGGTTGGATAATATCCTGATTTTACCTTATCAACCGCGTGAAAAGATTCATTTGTCATTAGGTTCGGCAGATATCCAGGTGGTTTCTTTAGGGGAAGGTTGTGTCGGTTTTACGCATCCGAATAAGATCTATGGAGCGATGTTCATTAGTAAGCCTGTATTGTATATCGGCCCTGAGCAATCCCATATAACGGATATTTTGTGTCGTTGTCCCGGAAATATTTCCGTCTCCCATGGTGAGTCGGATTTGTTGGTGCAGAAAATAGTGGCTTTTGCCGAAATGGATGAATCCGAACGTAGCCGGGTTGGAATACGGAACCGGAGATATGCGGAAACTTATTTGCGTCCGGATATTTTATTGGAGAAAATGATAGGCTCGATAGAGTCTGAGTTTTTATAATATTAATGGAAAGAATATATGATTTATTCTGTTTTATCGGATAGATTGGGTAATATTTTATTTGAGATTGCAGCGGGTATTTCGTTGGCAAGGCGGTTGAATGTCCCTTTTAAAGCTTTTGTCGGGCAGGAGGACTATCGGTATGTTGAGTATGTTCTTCAGTATAAAAAATCAATCTTACGTAAGATTGATTTTGCGGAAAGTCTTCCGCAAAATCAAAAAGTATATAATGAACCGTTTTTTCATTATCGGGCATTACCGGATGAGAAGGATTTGACAGTTTATGGATATTTTCAGTCAGAGAAATATATTGATAAAGATTTTATCCGGGAATTATTTGCTATAGATGAGGAAACGAAATTGTATATAAGACATAAATATCAGGATATACTGAATAAAAAACCGGTTTCTGTGCATGTCCGGAGAGGAGATTATATGCAATCGAAATTGTATTATGCTGTTTGTCCGGTCAGATATTATAAAAAAGCAATGCGATTATTTTCACCAACGACTGATTATTTGATTTTTAGCGATGACATAGACTGGTGTAAAAAACATTTTAAGGGGAAGCATTTTTATTTTTCTGAAAATGAATCACCATCAGTCGATTTGTATCTGCAAAGTTTTTGCAGGCATCATATCATCAGTAATTCCACGTTTGCCTGGTGGGGAGCCTGGTTGGATTCGTCTCCGGATAAACGGGTTATCTGTCCTGAATCATGGTTTGAAATACTTTATAGGGCTAATGATATAAAAGATTTATATCCGGAGGAATGGAGCAAATTGCGGATTCGCAAGACTATTTTCGAATGGATAGATTTATATATGTATGCTGTAAGTCATTATCGTTATGTGTATTATAAAAAAATAAAAAAACTTATAGCCAAGTTATTCATATGAGAATCGGGATATTATATATCTGTACGGGACGTTACTCTATCTTTTGGAAGAAATTTTATCAGAGTACTGAAAAGTCTTTTATGCAGGGGCTCCCCTGCATCCGTGAATACTACGTGTTCACGGACAATCCATGCTTATATGGAGAAAAAAAGAATAAGCGTATCCATCGTATTTATCAGGAAAATCTAGGATGGCCCGATAATACGTTGATGCGTTTCAGTATGTTTTTAAAAATAAAGGAACGGCTGGAAAAGGAAACGGATTATCTTTATTTTTTCAATGCCAATATGGTTATACGGGAGAAGATCGGTAAAGAGTTTTTACCGGAGGAAAGTTCCAACGGATTGGTCGGGCTAATACATCCTGGGGGTTATGATCGTGAGGTGAACGAATTCACCTATGACCGGAATGAAAAATCGACAGCTTATATTCCTTACGGAGAAGGCCGTTATTATTATGCCGGTGGGTTAAACGGCGGTAGGACTCCTGCCTTTTTGAAGATGGCGGAGACTCTCAGGGATAATACGGAAGAAGACAAAAGAAACGGAGTGATGGCTCTTTGGCATGATGAATCGCATATCAACCGTTATTTTTTAGATCATCCGCCTTATTCATTAACTCCGGCTTACTGTTATCCGGAGGGCTGGAACATGCCTTTCCCGCAGATTATACTTTTATTGGATAAAAGCTTTATCTGTGGCGGTCATAAATATTTACGCGGAGGTAAAAGGAATTTCCATGATTACACGAGTTATTTGAAGCGCAGTTTGGTGAGGTTTGCCAGAAAGGTTATAGGGGTATTGCGTGGTTTTGGTCTTTAGTCGGATACTTTAATAAATGAATACTTATTTGTATAACCTTGGATTTAGTGCAAAAATAGCTCATTATTACCTTGGATTTAGTGCATTTGTACTTTTAATCATCTATAAATCCGATGGATATTTGTGAAAAGTTAAGTTTGTACTATAACGTACCGGTGAAACCTGGAGAAACTTTGCTTTTTTTGATGAAGTACAAATGTGTATACCAGCTATTTCTTCTTTGCATTAGGAAATAAAATAATGTCGATGACGATCTGAACATTTTCCATAAAATAAACGCAGGTTGTGCAACTAGGATATCCAATTTGATTATTCTATCTTTGTACAACCTGTTTTATTTATAGACGGGTTGTGTCTTATTGTTGAATTAAAATTTAATAGATAATTATGGATACCCCGAGATACAAAACGATTATCAGCGTATTGAACTCTTCTAATGAAGGATTCGACGAATATATAGAAATGAGTAAAAGAATCAGCCTGTTTGTGGAGACAGACGGGGCGAGTGAGGCTAATGGCATGATGGAGGAAAGCTATGTTGCCCAGTATACCGTACTTCAGGACATACTTTATAAACAGGCGTTGGAAAAGAAAAAGAACGAATCGTGTTGATGCGGTTCGTCAGGATCGACTTGCAGAAAGGGGATATCTTTGAAATAGTTATTGATTAGAAAAAAACATTCACTAAATTAGTGAATAATACTTTTGTTGTATTATCTTTGTAGAAACAAACAGAACTATGACTATAGAATACGAAAAAGATTATTTGAAAGAACTATATGAAAGTGGTAAATGTAAAAACAAGAAATATCGTTTTGATGCTGCTGTCATTAAAAAATATCAAAAACGTATTGATACATTAATGGCTGCTACACGAATTGAGGATTTGTTTGTTTTGAACTCTTTAAATATTGAAGCTCTTCAAGGATTAAAGGATCATTTTTCTATACGAATAGATTACCATTATCGGTTAGAATTTAAAATTCGTACAGATGCAGCAGAAGTCATATTAACTGTTTGTATAGTAACAGATATAACTAATCATTATCAATAATAGGTATGGATACAATAAAAAGATTACCGACTCATCCGGGGGATGTGTTAAAAGAAGAATTGGAATTCCGTAAGATTTCTCAAAAGAAGTTCTCGGACTTGTTAGGAGTACCTTATACAATGTTGAATGAAATATTGAATGGTAAACGTTCTGTTACCAGTGATTTTGCATTAATGGTAGAAGCTGCTTTAGGTATTAATCCTGAATTACTTATTAATATGCAAACACGTTATAATATGGCTTTAGCCCGTGAAAAGAGCAATCTTTCTGAACGGTTGAAAGAAATACGGACAATTTGTGCATCGTTATTATAGTATAAGCTAAAGTCTGATGCCGGATTAATCCAGCATCAGACTCATATATGACTCCCGGTTCGGGTATCCCATAACGATCCGGGTGAGTGTCTGGATGTCCATATCCTTCAGATTCTGTTCTGTAAACGGACTGTCTTTATGGGTGGACAGCCAATGATGTATCAGGCGCTCGGTGTCGATTACGCGGGCCATTCCGACCGGACGGGTTGCCGGTACGACCGGAGGTGTTTTATAGATAGCTTTATTCACGTTGTTTTGCAAAGTGGCCTCTTGCAGTAAGAGGTTGGCTACCCGGTCGTCATCATAAAAAAACTCTTTTACGTAGACCTGTTTCTTATCTTCGGAAAGTCCGGGTGTATGATCCGGCGGAAGAGTGAAGGCCATCCCTATCGGTTGGTCTTTTTCGTTTAATGCTGTCAGCATTTGTCCGCCATCCAGTTGCAGGTCGCGAAGAATGGTGACAAAGTCATCTTTGGTGTGGAGGACACAACATTGTCTTTCGCGGATTTTACGGTTGAAATAGTCGTACAGTTGATCCAGGGAAGGAACTTCCGGTGGTACAACGGTTATCTGAGGAGCGTAGACCGGTGTTTCCGGACGTATATACGTATCCTCGGAGTAGTCGAACGTTTCCGTGTATCCCAGTTCCCGGTAGTAATCGAATAACCAGGGATCGGCAGGAATCAGTGCCGCTACGGCAACCGAACGGTATTTCATTTCATCGAAAGCCTTTTGCATCAGTTGTTTCATCAGGCCTTTTCCACGCATGGAAGGCAGGGTACAAGCTCCGGAAATATAGGCTACGGATATTTCCGTACCATAATAAGTCATGGTATAAGGCAGCATCTGCAAGGCAGATACTACCTGTCCGTCCTTTTCGATGACCAGTGTATTTTCTTCTTTGTATACCCGGTCGAAATAAAGGCGTATGAACTCTTCCGTATCATTGAAGGAGAGACGCCACAGATCGATTATTTGCTGCTTGTTCATCTTGTTTGTTGTTTTGCGTTTTCTTAATCGCGGCATTCTTTTCCAATAGTATGACCGGGTTATAAGAAAGTTTTGCTTGACGCAATCCCGGGATGCCGAGGTCTTCTTCGCGGTTGACGTAGACGAACTCTTCCGGTAGGCGTGAAGCGAATTCCTGATTGATAACAGTGTAAGCGCCTTCATAGTTCACATCCGCCTTTTCCACATGCACGCCGAAGGTGTCGTGATTGATCTGTGCACCGAAGGTGAAAGCTATTACTTTGCCGTCCACCAGCAATGCTCCTCCGAGCAGGCCCAGTTCGTCGTAATGGTTGAGCGCGTAAGTCATCGAAATACGTTCGAAGTTCAGGTCTTCCGCATCATCTTCCGTCTCATTGGCTTTATACCATTTACATTCCAGCTTTAAGCATTGCGGAATCAGTTCCGGAGTGATGGGGGCGTATTCGTATTCATATCTTTTCTTGAAATTATTGATATGGTTACGCTTGGATTGGAACTTCTTGCCTTTCAGCAATGCCAGGTCTTCACGCTGATAGATATAATCGAAATAATCGCGTTCGGGGATATAGAAAAATCCGCCGGGCAGCGCTTCCTCCAGGATGTCTTTGGCATCCGGTGTGACGCCTAGCATACAGAGTGGGTGTCCGTGTTCCAGTGAATCGGCTTCGAGTAACTCCAACGCGTGTTTCAGGTCTCCTTTTCCGGCAGGTGTCATATAGACCAACCGGCTTTTATCTTCTATCCAGAAACGGATCAGCAGGAAACCGTCGACAACGGCAAACTCCGTGTCGTACAGGAAACGCCAGCTACAGATATTGGCAAACGAGTAATCGCAATTGCGATAATTGTGAGGATAGATAAATGACGTAATAAGTTCTTTATCCTCTATTGTAATTGGTTTAAAAGGAATCTTCATACTTTTCTTTTTGTCGTACAAATATAAAACTAATAAATGTCCGTTAATGTTTAAAACGGAAATAATAAAGGCAGCACAAATATCATAATAATTCCCATAATAATTTGCAGCGGGAGCCCGACTTTTACGTAATCCATGAAAGTATATTTACCGGCCGACATCACAAGCGCATTGGGCGGTGTGGAGAACGGCGAGGCAAAACACATGCTGGCACCTACCGTAACGGCAAGCAGGAACGGGTAGGGGCTTACACCGATGGATATGGCAGACTGTAATGCGATGGGGGCTACGAGTACGGCTGTTGCCGTATTACTGATAAACATCGTCAGCAACGAAGTCGTGAAATAGATCCCTGCCATCAGGACCAACGGACCGTAATTGCCCAGTCCTCCGACAAGTCTTTCGGAAATAAGCGATGATGCTCCTGTTTTCTCCAATGCCAGCGACATCGGCAGCATGGCGGCTATCAGGACGATACTTTCCCAGTTGATTGTCTTGTAGGCATCTTCCACATTCCGGAAGCATCCGGTCAGTACCATCAGTATGGCGGCTATCAATACGGCAGCGACCGGAGGGATAGGGATAAAGTCGAATACCATGGCGGCGATCATCAGGACCATGATACCGGCTGCAACGGGGGCTTTATAATCGAGTGTCACTTTGGAGGCCTCTTCGACAGGCTGGCCGAGTACTACCCATTGTGACTGCTTCTTGCTCATACGGGCAATATCGTCCCAGGTTCCTTGTATCAGCAGGATATCGCCGGCATGCATCTTTATATCTTTCACATCGGAAAGGATATATTCGTTTCCGCGTTCTATTCCCAGAATGTTTACGGAGTATTTATCACGGAAGCCGGAGTCTTTAACGGCTCTGTTGATCAGTTTGGAGTCGGGCATCAAGAGGACTTCGGCAATACCGATTTCGCGAACGCTCAGTTTCTCGTTATCTCCGGTAAATTCCGAAACTTTCGATTCCGTCAGGTCCAGCCGGTTCTCTTTTACGAATTTGTCTATATTATGGTAGTCTCCGAATACATATAATATATCTTCTTCCTGAATTTCCGTTTCGGGGCCTGCCAGTTTCTGGTCGACTGTCTTCATGAAGCGGCTTTGTGAGGAAGACTTGCGTCGTATTTCCAGAATGGTGAGGTTGTAGAGGCTGGTGATATTTAATTCATGCAGTTTCTTATTCTTTACCAATGAGTCTTTGTGAACACGTACACGGTACAGGTTATCGGAAAGGCTGTATTTTTTTGACAGTTCCTGGGGTGAACGTCCGGTAGATGTATCATTCTTTTTGGTATCTTCTTTCTTTGACAGAAACCATTTGCTGAGTGGGATCAGAACAATGAGGCCTACCGTTATACAGACTATACCGATCGGGGTGAACGAGAAAAAAGAGAGAGCATTGTATCCGGCATTGGAAAGAGCTTCCTGCACCACAAGGTTAGGAGGCGTACCGATCAGGGTGGCCATGCCTCCCATACTACTTGCAAATGCAAGCGGCATAAGGAAACGGCTCGGACTGATGTTGGCATTGACTGCCATACTGACAACAATAGGGAGCATCAGCGCGACTGTCCCGGTGTTGCTGACGAATGCGCCGATAAAAGCTGTCACCAGCATGATTAATATGAATAGCTTGATTTCGCTCGTACCTGCCAGATGAAGTATTTTACTGCCGATCATTTTTGCCAGTCCGGTTTTGAAGATAGCTCCGCCTACGACAAACAAACCGACCATCATGATGACAACGGAATTGGAGAAACCGGAAAGCGCTTCCTCCGGTGTGAGGATATTAAACACCATTAACAAGACCAGTGCACAAAGTGCAACAAGGTCTGAACGTATTTTCCCATTGACAAAAAAGACTGCCGACAGGACCAGAATAATAAGAGTTGTTATCATAAAATGTACTTAAAATGGTTTTTACTGAAACGAATTCCTCCAGTATAGTTAACTGAAAAAGACACCCATATGTTTACCCGATACTTCAATTTTTATGCAAAAATAGTAGAAAACGGAATACAACCTACATAAATAATTGCATGGCAGTAATGAATATACTATCTTCGCGAAATTGTTAACAACGACTGATGTAAAGAAATGAAGAAGTGTTTTTGTCTCATTGTGGCCTTATTGTGTTTTAGTCTGTCTGTAACTGCCACTCCGTTAACCCGTATCAAAGGGAAAATTGTGGATGCCGGAACAAATAAGCCTTTGGATTTTGCAGACGTTCTCCTTTTTAAAAAGGGAGATGATAATCCTGTGTTTCATGCTTTGCCCGATATGGACGGAAGTTTTGGAATTGCAGATGTGAAGAACGGGGAATACAGCCTGATGATCCGGTTGGTCGGCTACGATTTGTTTACCCGGCAGAATATTGTGCTCGCATCATCGTCGGAAATAGTCGACTTGGGTACGATTCCTATGAAACCGCTTGAAGTCGGGCTTGCCGAGGTGGAAGTCGTGGCGCAAAAGAAACAGGTCATCTATAAACTGGACAAGAAGGTGATCGAGGCCTCTTCGAATATGCTGGCATGCGGAGGAACGGCTGTCGACATTCTGGAGAATACGCCGTCTATCCGCGTGGATGCCGAGGGCGAAGTATCTTTCCGTGGAAGTACGGGGTTTATGGTATATGTAGACGGTAAGCCGAGCGTGTTCAGTGGGACACAGGCTCTGGAACAGATCCCTTCCGGCCATATTGAAAATATCGAGATCATAACGACTCCTTCCGCTCGCCATGATACAGGGGGCGATGTCGGAATCATCAATATCATTACAAAGAAGCACGCACAGCATGGATTCAGCGGAATGGTCAACCTGACTGGTAGCACATTTTTGTCGAGAGGGGTGGATTTCCTGCTGACGCAACAGAACAAATCATCCCGCTGGTATTTTGGCGGAGGCTGGACCGACCGTTTGCGGAAAAGTGATTTTGACCAGGAAAAGACTACGATCGTTGCCGATACCGCAACGACATCCCATTCGAACGGTCCTCGTGAAAGTAATAATTTCAACTATTCCCTGAAAGCCGGCTGGATGTATACATTACCTCATACGACGTTCAATGTTGATCTGGAAGGTGGTTATGGCGGTCGTACCCGTACCGGCGACCTGGATTATACGGAGGAACGGGTGGTCGGCAGCCAGCCTTTTGCCAATGGCGATTATTATAGTCGCGACGATTATGACCTTCATGAAACTTATTTTCAGGGGAGTGTCGGTTTCGACCATAAGTTTAATGATAAGGGGCATCAGCTGACCGGTAGTTTTTATCTGAAATATGGGGGGAATGCCATGGAGTATTTCCAGAGCGACTTGTTTAATAAAAAGAATGAGCGCGAACAAGGGCACCGTGCCTGGGAGGACGAACATCGCTGGACGGTTCGTGGTAATATGGATTATATCTATCCGTACAGCAAGACCGGCCATATTGAAGCGGGTTACCAGTATTTCTCTTACCTGGAGGATGGCGATTACAGCATGCAGTTCTGGAGTCCTGAAAAGCAGGAGTTTTATTGGCGGGATGATATCTACAATACTTTCTATTTCCAGCACGGGATCAATTCGATCTATGCGATTGTCGGCGACAGCTATAAATCGTTCGATTTCCAGGCTGGTGTAAGAGGGGAGCATACGCATCGTGTGCTTCGCAGTTCCATTCCCGGTAAAGACCGTGAATATAATAAGTTTGAGTTTTTCCCTTCGGTTCATCTGGGATATACGTTCCCGAAAGATCATAAGCTGATGGCTTCCTATTCACGACGTATCACACGGCCGGAACTTTTTTTTATGGAACCTTATATTACCTATCGCGATTATTATTCGGCAGAAATCGGTAATCCGGATATCCGTTCGGAATATATCAACTCTTTCGAACTTAATTATAAGAAGAATATCGGTGAGCATACGGTTTCCGCTACGGTTTTCCATCGTAGCCGGAAAGATAAGATCGAGCGTTTGCGCGTTCCTTATGAAGCGGGTGTGACGTTGGACTCGATGGCGAATGTCGGTCACGATTATTCGACCGGACTGGAGTTGAGTGGCCAGGTTCAGCTTACCCGTTGGTGGAATGTGAACCTGAATGGTAGCCTGTATCATTACAAAGTAAAGAACCAGTACAAACTGAACGGAACGAACGAGAAGAGCACGAATTACGATATTATCTGGAATAATGCCTTCGACCTGGGCAAATCGACCCGTATCCAGTTGGACGGTAATTTTGTCGGCCCTTCCGTGACTACGCAGGGGCGGACCGATGCTTTCTGGTATGTGAACCTGGCTCTCCGGCAGCAATTGATGAACCGCAAATTGTCTGCTACGCTGGCTTTCCGCGATGTCTTCAATTCGGCCCGTTATGTCAGCAAGATCACCACATCCGACCTGCAATCCATCACCCGGATCCGTCCGAACTATCCGCTTATCACGTTGACGTTAAGCTATACATTTAATAATTTCAAGACAAAAACAACTCAGCGAAAGGAGGATCACGACTTGTTCGAAGGAACGAATCATTAATTGATATATTGGAATAAAAGGTAAGCATTCCCATCAAAGATCGTAACCTGCTTTCCGAAATTGTCCGCAAATTTGGCTGGGCATGTAGTGATCCCAGGTCAAGCCCGGGATCATTGGATAGTGACTTTTTACGCTATATCAATCAGCTTATGTGTCTGTAAACTGAGTTGCCATTCCGAGTGTTGGAGGATATAGTTGACTATCTCCATCGTGTTCCGGCAGGAGCAGGGTTGGAGGAAGTGGTATTTGGCTGGCAGTTTGATGTAGGATGACAGATCCTGTCCCAGATAAACAACCTTGACTTCATCCATATGGTCAATTTTGAGCGGTGCCCCTTCTTTGGGCGAACAAGTCACCCAGTCGATGCCTTTGGGTAACGGGCGTGTACCGTTTGTTTCTATACATATATATTTACCCGCTTTGTGAAGCATGTCGATAAATGCTTCGTCGATCCATAAAGCAGGTTCCCCACCGGTCAGTATGACCATGTCTGACGGATAAGCGGAGATTGCCTCCAATATCTCTTCGTCTGACATCAATGTACCTTCTTCGTGTTCAGTATCGCAAAACGAACATTTCAGGTTGCATCCGGAAAAACGGATGAAAACAGCGGCTCTGCCGGTATAAAAGCCTTCCCCTTGCAGGCTGTAGAAAATTTGATTAATCTTTCTCATAGATCGCAGTGTTTGATTCTGACTCTTTAACTTCAACTTTATAACAATTAGGCAACTGGTCGCATATCCAGCGGGCCATATTCTCGGCCGTCGGATTGAAAGGCAGGACCTCGTTCAGATTCTGATGGTCCAACTTGTTTTTTATTGATTCTTTGATGTGACTGAAGTCGATGACCATGCCATCGGCATTCAATTCTTTCGAGCGACAGTAAACAGTGATGATCCAGTTGTGACCGTGCAAGTTCTCACATTTGCTGGAATAGGAGAGACGCAGGCTATGTGCTGCGGAGATCTCCATCCTTTTAATTACAGTGTACATGCTTAATTATGCAATTTAAGACGTTTATATATCGTATCTAATGTCACCTCGATACGGGTGCAAAAATACATAAAATCCCCATGCCGTTAACTATACCTTATTATAGGATTTATTAAAAAAAGATTTATATTTTTGCATGTGTTAGAAAGTTGAATTTTTTCGTTTAGGAATGCTAAAAACGATATACAGGGAGAATAAGCAGCTGGTGGATTTTATTACTGCTTATGAATCAAGAAGAACCGTGTCTGTCTTCGTGACAAACCGATAATTAAACGGTGAAGTCCAATTGTTAAAAAATAGAAGAAGCTGCAAATAAGTTTCGATAATTTTAAAAATGTGTTTTATAATATCTTTTTTTATTTGTTCAGTAATTTAAAATGCCTCATCTTTGCAAGCAGATAACCTAAACAATCTTTTTGCCTTAAAGACTAATACCTATTAAAACCTATAAAGAGGACCTTTGAGAAAAGGTCCTCTTTATGATTTTTAGAGGGTTACTCTTTTGTTTCTTCTATTTTTGACGATATTTTCCCAATCGCGTCATTGAGTTTTTCTTCAGGTGGGATCATGTTGAAGTTGCCCCAAAACTTTTCATCGTAAGTAAATCGGGTTTCTGCAAAGATTGTCCGTGTCGGTAATGCTTCGCTACGGGCAAAGCGGCTTACTCGGTTCGTGTCTATTTTGCAGGTAACCATCTCGAACCAGGTATGCAGTGGGAAAGTTCCGAACAGTTGTTTCCTTTTCTTTATCCTGAAAAAGAGGTCGCCTCGGACATGGTTGATGTAATATTGGCCGTTGTAAGGTTTGTATGTTACGGTATAGATCACTTTTTGGGGAGTGATCTTTAGGTTGCGACTCTTTTTCTCCACCAGCATCCCGGTAGCCTGTTTAATGTATTTGGGGTTGATTTCGAAATGGGCGCGGAGCAATGCGTTGTTTTCCGTGTCGATATACAGTTCTCCCCGGTAAAGGGCGGAGTTGATGTTTCCTTTTTGTTCGAAATAGATCACATGGGCTAACCGGTCGTCGATCACGGCGATATCGGAAGATGCATACATATAAGACTCTATCTTTTCATCTATCAGAAGGAAGTCAGGCAATTCTTTTATCAAGTCCAGGCTCAGGCTGGCGTTGATTCCCGACTTCATCCGGGCGATGATCGTGTCTTTTTCCTGCTGGCTGATGATCCGGCGCATTTTGAGCAGTTTGACCTGGTCCGGTGCCGGATTGGGCTTGTAGGCCGATTTGTAAATTTTGAATACAGCTTCCGTCAATCCTACGAATTTATTTTTTCGTTCGATTCCTTCCCGGTAGAAAGTAGTCAGGTAAGCGGGTGATTGCGGGTAGTTTTTCCGGATGTTTTCTTTCATGTCTCGAAGCAGGCGGAGTGGGTTGACGATGCGCACTACGACTTCTTGGATCGGGATTATTTTGGCATCGAGCGTGATCACCGTGTGTTGTCCGGCGAGAAGAGAGGCCTCTATCTTGCGGGGTTCGTAGCCTAAGTGGGAGAAGTAGAGCGTAGACCGGCGAAGCGAGTCGGGCAGCGTGAGTCGGAACTCCCCGTTTGCATTGGTGATGCTGCCGATTGAAGTAGCAAGGACTCCTATAGTGCCCGCCTTGATCGGTTCATTCGTCTGTTGGTCTTGTAGGATTCCTTTGACAATAAAATGGTTGTCTGCCTCTTTCGGAGGAATGGTCTCGGGAATGGCTGTTTGCCTGGCAGGTTGCGGCCCGGAGATCAGGATGTGATCGCCTATCACACGCAAGCTCAGTTCTTTGTTTCTTGTGATCAGGTAAATTGCCTGCCGGATGGTGTAGTCTCCTTTCGGGATGCGTACCGTTTTTTCATTATCGATCAGCTTGCTGTCATAGATAAAGAGAAAGCCGGTTTGTTCCGATACTTTGTCAAGCAGGCGGTAGACGGTATTTTTTTCTTTGGATAAGTGAATCATGCGGGCCAGAACATCATCGCCTTCCCCTGCGCATAACAGGCCTGTCGGAAGCAAAAGTATCCAAAAGCACAGACAGAGAAGGCGAAAAATCTGAATCATTAGCTTCACTATATAAATAACATTTAATTGTCAATTGAATAAAAGGATCATGTTGTCCTGTCGTGTTTTCTTCAAATCGAGGGCAAGGCAGATCAGTTCAGCCATCGCTTCGGGTGTATCATTGGAGAAGGTGACGGTAAGCGTCCGGTTCCATAGCTCTGGTGTCGTTTCCAACTGGATATCCGGATTTTGCAGATTGATCACCCGCAGGATATTGCCTAATTTTTCGTCTTTGAACCTGATTCGTTTGGTATAACGGTCGAATAGTGCCGGATCGGGCGTCATGCTCAATTGCAGTCTCCGGGAGAGGAGCGTGACGGTTTCTCCGGCTTTTACATGGATGTCCTGTCCGTCCTTCTTCAACGTCACTTTTACTTCCCCTCGCTGTACAGACAGTTCGAAAGGAGAGCTATCGTTACTTTTCACATTGAAGGCCGTCCCTAACACTTCGATACGTGTATCTTCGGTTTCAATCACGAACGGCCGCTTGCGGTTACCGGCTACCTCAAACAAGGCATTCCCCTGCAAGCTCACTTCCCGCCGGTCGGAAGAGAAATGTTCGGGAAACTTCAATGAAGTATTTCCTGCCAGGTAGACCACGGAACCATCTTCAAGGGTGGTTACCAATGTCGTTGCCATCTCACTGTTCTGACGGGTGAGCAGGTTCGGATCGGTATCCTGCCCGGACCTGTTCAGGTAGGTGACAGAGACAAGCAGGCAAAGAAGGGCGACGGCAGCAGCGGCTACTCCTCTTTTCCATGCAAGGCTTCTGAATGGCGAAGCCGGTCTGCCCGAAAGCAAACCTTCTTCATCCAGGCGTTGGTACAACGTATTCCAGGCCCGGTCTGTTTTTCTTTTATTTCTTTCTGTTTCAATCATATTTCATGTAAATCTCTAATTCGTCTCGTAGTGTTCGGAGTGCTTTCGTCATTTCGGCCTCGACTGTTTTGACTGAAAGGGAGAGGCTGGAAGCGATTTCCGCATATTTCTTTCCTTCGAAACGATGCATCCGGAATATGCGGAGACGACGTTCGGGAAGCTTTTCGAGTGTCCGGTTTACCAGAGCTTCCAGTTCCTTGTATTCGATCTGCTCCTGTGGGTCGTCCGGTGTGTCGTCTTTATCCGGGTGGGAGAGGATGGCATCCCGATAACGGTTGCGTACATCCTGGTGTTCCCAGTACTGGAGGGATTGGTTACGCACGGCCCCATACAAATAGCTTTTTATCGTATGAAACAATTGTAACCGTTCCCTTTCCTTCCAAAACACATAGAATAATTCTTGTACGATCTCTTCCGCAATATCCATTCTCCCGGTTATGCTGGCTGCAAATATACAAAGAGGCATATAATACAGACGGAATACTTGTTCAAAAGCCTTGACGTCTCCATTTTTGATCTTTGTAAGTGTAAGCAGGTCTTTCATGTTTAATAATTATTCAATGTGCCAATTGAGAAATGTTGCTAATTTATACATTAATCTGCTCATTGGCAAATTGGCACATTACCTATGTTGCTTCTTCAGTTTGTTGACAGCGTGTTCCAATGATTCTGTCGGCTCGATGATATTGTAGGAACCCCAGAAACCTTCATCGGCAAAATTGGAAACCTTGTCCGATAAGGACTGGCTGGATCTGAATGCCATCTTGTAGGGAATAGTGTTTATGCCGCTTTCCTTGCCATCTGTTACGACCATCTCCGAAAGGATGGTGTAATTGGTTGAGAACAATTTGCGTTTCCAGTCGCATTTGAAGCGGACGCCGTTACGGATGTAACTCAGATAAGTCAGCCCATTGCGTTCCTTATAGTTGACCAGGAACGAGACTTCGACCGGTTTGAACCGTAACCCGAACGGCTTTTTCCGGAGGATCGCCTGCGTGGCCTTGTTGTGGTCGTTCATGTCGAGAAAGAATTCGGCCCGCGTGAAAGAGAGCCGTTCCTTGTCGATGTATAGTTTTCCATAATAAAGCGCATACGGTAATATGGCTTGCGGCTCGAAATTGATAACGTATTGTGGCCGGTCGTTGATCGTTGTCGATTCTTCCATCCGAAATTTATAGTAAGGCAGGCTTTCCAGGTCGAGCAGTACATCCGGATTCTTCACCACGTCCACATAGACGGACAGGTTCGGGCCTCCCAGCAGTTTGACGGCCAATGTGTCGCTCGCTTTCTGGCTGAGCAGCTTGCGCCCTTTGAATATCTGTACGCGATCGCGGTCTACTCCCTCGTCATAAGGAGTCTTGTAGATATCGATCACCGCTTCCGAGATGTTGATATACCGGCGCCCTTTCTGGGCCGTTTCACGATAGAATCCGGTCAGGAGGCTATGCTTCGAACTGTAGTTGGCCGGAATCTTTTTGATTGCTTCTTCCACCAAGTAACGAGGATCGCGGGCATGGATGATAACTTCGTCGAGCATATTCGTGTAGGGGGTCAGCCACACGGTCTGTTCTTCCACATCCTTGCCGTTGAGTTCTATTTTACTGTTGAAATATCCGAGGTGCGAAATCTCCACTTCTTTGGCATGGATGGAATCTTTTACCTTGAAAGAAAACTCACCGTCGGCGTTCGTGACCGTGCCGGTCGTACTGCCCGGAATAGAAATATTGACATATTCCAGGCTCTTTTTGCTCTTTTTGTCTTTTACGATACCACTGACCGTGATGTACCCCCCTTCGTCAGCCGAATCCGTTTGTGCCTGTAAAGGCGTGAATCCCGCCAGCGACAGTGTAATGAGCAAGTATCCCCATAGTTGTTTATGCATCGCTTTCATATCTCATATAGTTTAATAAGTAAATACTCGTGCTTGTATTACTAAGATGGTTCAGCCGGCAAATACCCTATGCTTCGTCCCTGGATTTTTTTATTATGATGGACATAGTTTGAAAATTTGACTATTTTTGCGCAGGTTATACTAAGATGAGACGATGACAGAGCAGGAGATAAGGAAATATTTAAGGCGGATCGAAGAAGAGAATTCCCAGACTGCTCTGCGTAGCTTTTATAATCTTTGCTTCGACCGTTTCTTTCGTATTGCCTACTACTATCTGCATACGGAAGAGTGGGCACAGGAGGTCGTCCTCGATGTATTCCTGAAAATATGGGAACGCCGCGAGTCTTTGCACCATATAGCCAATTTGGAAGATTATTTCTTTATCACGATAAAAAATGCCTCTCTGAACTATCTCGAAAAGGAACAACGCCGGAAAGACATGACGGCGGATGCTTTTGACGGTGTGTCCATCTCCGGTGAATCGCCGGAAGACATCTTGGTCAGTGAGGAACTTTTTGCCCACTATGTCAAGGCCCTCGATCGCCTGCCGGAGCGATGTCGTGAAATATTTATCCGTGTACGTGAAGAAAAGCAGTCTTATGCCGAGGTAGCGAAAGACTTGGGCATAAGCGTCAATACGGTCGATGTACAGTTACAGAAAGCGATCGGGCGGATGTGGGATATGTTGTCGCGTTATATAAGCGGAACCGAAAATTGAGACAGTTGGAGTGATGTCCGTGAGCAATACGAGACCTTGTTGCGTACGCGCCCGGACCTTTTCCAACGGGTCCCGTTGAAGCATATTGCTTTATTCCTGCAAATTACCCCGCAGTCGCTTAGCCGGATACGTGCCTCTGTGAAATAGGAGTCTGATTTATCTTATAAATTACCATATCATGAACAAACTCAAATTAATTACCGTGATGCTTGCCGTAGCCGCACTTGTGCAGACCGGCGATGCCTGTACGGTCGTCATTGCCGGTAAGAAAGCGACAGTCGACGGCAGTGTGTTGAACTCGCATACCGATTGCGGTCCCGATTGCCGTATACAGGTAGTCCCCGGACAAAAATATCCCAAAGGGACGATGGCGCCTGTCTATT